>ERZ808040.273-NODE-273-length-49033-cov-9.370578_pt1 | contig 49033 bp, 45 predicted proteins | sample MGYA00380191_ERZ808040 | MGnify/ENA primary metagenome ERZ808040 (study PRJEB31490, sample SAMN06133395) | mouse gut metagenome | isolation source: J6 | host: mice | place: China: Chengdu | collected 2015-05 ...
TTATACCGGGCAATATCCGTCAATGAAATAAATTCATTTTCAAAATCCTGCGTATAAATTCCAATATCTATTCCATTAGCATGAATTGTATCTTTAATTATTTCTGTTCTTTAGGAAAAACCGTCCCATCGTTGAGCAGAATCAAGCTTGTATTTCCAAGAATCCTTGCAACTGACTGTACATGATACTGTAATCCTTCAGCACCTATCAGACGTATTGCCTCCGTCAAAATCTGATTATTCAGTTCCAGCATATGGTTATTCAATCCCCATGCCAGTTCTTTCTGTGTGTCAGCTAACCGGAATATGACGGAATTGATTTTATCCATTTCTGTCATTAGCCCTTCAATTCTAACCGACACAAGCGAATCCAGATTCTTATTCATTTGCTTTTCAAGAGCATCACATATCTGAGTTACATTCTCTCTAAGCTTCTTCTCAAGCCTTGTTCTTGCTTCAAATTCTTTTTTATCCCTACTCTTAAACAGGAAAGATCCACCTATTCCAATTACAGATACAGCTAATGCCGCCCATCCTAAAGGACCTGCTGCCGCAGCACCAACCAAATATGCAATCCCGGCTGCTATAGATAAACCACCGCCTAAGGCAATCGATGACCAATCCCAAAGCTTTTTCCCATCAATGATCTTATGCATACGGAGGGACTTATCGCCTTCAAAGGATGTGGCAAACTTTAACTCATTCGTGATTTCTCTGGAAATCTCTTTGAGCTTATCGTTACATTTTGCTTCCAGATCCCCAAGCAGTTCCTGACACCTGACTTCCACCTTCCGGGATTTCAACAGCTTATTCCATGCTTTATCAGCGTTTTTATCATCAAAATGATCTTCAGCAAATGCCGCTATCTCTCCGTTCAGCTCACTCTTTATCTTTACAATCAGTGACTTGATCTGAGCCCGTCCATCTCGATAGAAGACATTCTTCCAATCTCCAAGTTGCCTCTTCTTTGCGAGGATCGTTCGCCCTTGGACGCTGTTAATCTGGCTTTGTTCCAAAAGACTTTCCATAGATTCAAGAATCGGATTTGAAATAATATCTATGAAAGTCTTTATTCTATAGAACTCACCCTTTGTCCTAACTTGCTCAACAATCCTTCTTTTCAGGTAATCAATACGACTCACTTCATGAAAGCTTCTGCTTTTTTCCGGATCCTCCGCTTTTATGGCAGCATAAGCAGATTTCAGATGGACATATGCAAAAGGAATGTGGCTCCATGTCTGAACGAACTGTTCGGAAAACAAAAGAAACTGATTCCGTATCTTGTCCAGCCGCTCCATATCAAAGCGTTTGTTTACATCTCGCAATGCCAGCTTCAAACTCTTATCCTCAGCTATCGAAGCCTTAACATTCATGATGCAGATGATAGGCTTTCCAAGATTCACAATTCTGCTGAAACATTCTGCTTCCGCGACCTGCGGAGCATCGTCTGTAATCAAAAACAGGATCAGATCGGCGGTCTTCGCTGCTTCAAAAGCAATCTGCTCATCGTCTTCACCCTCAAAAGCTCCAATTCCCGGAACATCTGTGATTTCCAGCCCATTCCAAGTATACTTACGAACATCTCTTGTGGTACGCTGGGAGCCTTTTCCGATAGAAGATCCATCACCTTCAGTCAGGATCTCCATAAGCGTAGATTTACCAGCCATAGTCCTTCCAAAAAGAGTTACAGAAAACTTTGAAAGATTCTCTCTCAGGTTTTGCAGATCCTCCTTAAAAGCAAACGACAGACGATTGAACGCATCTCTGATTTCCACCAACTGTACTTCCAATAGTTCTGTAGCCTCTGGTGCATAACACGGAGAACTATTGAAATCAATAATAGTGCTCTGCACCTTCTCTTGTGCCGAAGCCAGAGCCCTATTCAAATTCTTTTCTTGAGCTGAAGCTATTTTGTATCCAGTCTTAGCTGACTTATTACACTCCTTCAGCACTTGCTTCAAATTTGTTTCTTCCATGCCCCACCTTAATGAAATCTCGAAAAATCTGTTGCAATATATTTCTCAAACTGCTTTTTGCAATACTCTTTCTTGATTCCGGTTTTCTTATCTGTTTTATTGCCGTTGAACCATATACCATGCTTTCCGGCATTCTTACCATTTTTATTGGTTACGCACTCCTGCAGGAACTCTTCTGAAGATAGGATCCACATCATCTCCAGACGCTCAGAATAAAACACAAAGTAGAAGTTCTCGGTCTTCTCATGGGTAATTGCCGAAAAAAGAGCTGCGTCACCATCTGTAACTTCATTGGATCTCGCTTTTATCTGAACCTCAATAAATGTGCCGTCTTCCTTTTTTATAACGCAATCAACGCCATGATCATCGACAAGCGGCATATAGACATCAAGCCCCTCCATGAGCATTTTCCCAACCAAATTATATTCCATCCGTTTGCCAAACCCGGCCGAATGTCTGAATGCTATTCCCATAATCACCTTCTACTCTGTACATAAAATACAGCCACATGCCTCTTCATATTCCGCGTAAGAAGTCATTGTCTTGAGGACCGTTTGCAACTTACGGCGGCGACTGTTAAGACTTCCACTGTTTGGTAAAAGATATTTCCCAACCTTATCAGTATTGCAGAAACTTGTCCATTCATTAATAAGCTCTCTGGTCTTTGTAACAACTTCCATATGTGCATCATCATTAGCATTAAATCTCGGAATGATTTTATACGGTATCGTATGAATGTGCCTTGCACCGAATCCCCCTTGCGGTTGGAAGTCAGATATGGCAGTAGATAATGTCATACTGTTTAATATACCCACAATATAAAGAGCCTCTTCCTCAGATTCAGCTAAATACCAATACAAAGTTTGATCGATAATCAGTTTTTTCTTGTCGAGCGTATTCAGATCAACATAAGCTGCGCATGGATTAGTCCCCCCTGCATTAGATAAAACTAGCCACCTTGCCAGTGCAAAGTTCTGTTTATCCAGTTTATTTCTTATATTGATTTTTTGATCAAACAATACAGACAAAGGCATCTCACTCTCTGTTTGAATCTCACTAAATACATAAGATGTTCCCGGATTCAACAAAGCTATTTCTTCATCAGTTAGTCCCTTCCATTTACCATCAATGCTTTTTCCTGGAAGGATAACCTTTGCAGGTCTTTCAACTGAAAATGGAGATAGATGCTTTGAAATCAAACAGTCATATAAATAATCATCGCTGAAACCCTCTGCTACCAAATCTCTACATACATCCTTATGACTATCACTAAGCAAATAATACAGTTCTGATCTATTATCAATTTTCTTGATAGTCCATGTTCCATTCGGTAACTGAGTAAACTCATGAAACAAAGCCGTTCTTGGCATAATATCAGCGCCTTGATTAAATTCCCAGGGATTTGAGTTGATGACATCCAGAAATTCCGCGTTTTCTCCCTTGTTTGTCCATGCAGAACGGTTTCCCTGTTTGTTAAGTGTATAGTTACACTCAACATATGAATCCGGTTCATCATAAACTCTTCCTGAAATTGGATATTCGGATTTTTCTACCGTTTTCATTCCCCCAAGAACAACAGCTTTGTTCTTGAATGTACTCATTGGTAATTCCCAGATCGTATCCACGTTGGTACCTACTGAGTAATCTGATTCTCTATATTTTTCCAACCTGAGCGGATCATGATGGTACCCACTCAATATGCTTCCAGGCATAACGCACATCCATCTTGCTCCATTTTTTAAGTATTTATCAATTGATGCTAATAAAAAGGTTGTCGCCAATTCCATGTGGAGATGAGATGCTCCTGGCGGCTTTATCCCAAAAGAATCAGTTTTTCTTTGTAATACTTTTTTATACGGATTATCAGCTAATTTACTCATCGCCAACCACGGCGGATTAGAAACAATACAGTTGAACTGATTTGTAACCAATCCTGGTTTATAGCTATTATTCAGTATAAAATACCATATTCCATTACGCCCTTGTCTTTGAAGACTTTCTAACTGCAAAATAAGACTATAAGCCGCAACCCTCTGTGCTTGTCGCTCAACATGCGACAGCACTATGCTACTTTCAGATTCTACAGAAGATAAAACATAATCTACTTGTTTATCCGTAAGGTCACTTTCCCCTTGGGCAGCTCTTTTCATAGCATATTTATAACAAATAGACATAAACGCATCAAAATTCCGTCTATGAGCTGGCGTCAACATGTGTCCAGGAATCTCAACCTTATTATTATCAAAATACATGACATAAGAATCCTGATTACTTAATGGCATATTATGCGTAATGGGCGTTGCTACAAAAAGAGAGTCCGCATGATAAATAGGTATTATAATTTGACCGCTATGATATGGAAACAAATCCCTCATAAACATTACCCAGTTGACCTTTGCAAGCATAACAGCAAGAGGATCAATATCAAACCCCATAACACACGAGAATACTATTTCATCTTTCGTCTTATCATAATCATGTGTGCTTATTGCATACTTTTCACGAACTTTTCTGATTGCCTCAATTAAAAAAACTCCTGAACCACAGCACATGTCCAAAATACGCGGTGCTTCCTCCATATCCTCCACCGCATGTTCAACCATGCTTCTCGCAACCCAATGAGGTGTGAAATCCTGTCCCAGAAGCAGGCGATGTTCACGATTAGACAACTGTGCCAGCAATGCTCCGAACAAATCTTCTTCAGCAATTACCTTAAAGTCATAGCAAACCAAAAGTCGTTGTATTCTTTTCACACATTCTACGATACCCTCAACATAGGGCGAATTATTTAGCCATCCAAAATAGTCATAGTCTACAAGGTTTTGTATATTTTTCTGCTGGAAGTATATTCCATTCAGAATTTTAATGACTTCCGCATCACCACAAATTAAGGGAGCTCCATTAAGAATATTTGCACATACGACCTTCGCCACAGTAACCAAATAGTACTCATTTGTATATGTATCCATCGAAAAGGTCCCATATTCAGATGCTCCTAAATATGCAACAAAGTTCTGCCATACATTTTTGATCAACTCCGCATATGATGGATTTGAGCGCATTGCATTCTCCACTGTAGCCCTGTACCCATCAATCTCTTTACGGTAAAAATCACTTTCTAAACCGAAATCAAGCACAAGCGTTTTTGCAGTGAGAATTCTGGACTGATCCCTGCCTAGATATTTATTTACAAATAGTTCAAACTTGTCCATTTCCTCATCCGAACAATTTGAAAGGTCAACAAAATCAACTTGTTGAAGTTCGATATCATTAGCTCCAAATAATCTACCCCTATCAAGATTATCTAAAATCTTAATTGTATAGCCATACCATCTCACCGTATCTGACAGGATTCCAAGGATCTCACTTTCATCAATGCCTAAATTGCATAATGCTGCACAGTATTTTTCTACCTGATGATACCCCTCGTTAAAAATAGAAGATATCTTCAGATTCTTCTCATATTCAATTGCAGTCTTCCCAACTACGGAATCCGCAAAACCTATCCGTTCTTTTCCTTTAGCATTGGCAAAGTGAAGATAGGTCTCTGTACCCATCACATGCTCTTGAACCCACCACGGTGTATCGGGGAATATTCTACTAAGACTCGCTGATAGCAAGTGTCTTAGTTTATCTTCCACAGATCCATTATCTATTTCATGCTGAGCAGTTGCAGCAAATGACCTTAATTCGTCCTTATTCATCGTATTTTCGCCTAGTCCTTTCTTGTACTTTTTTTATGAGTAACATTTCCAACTGTTTACTCACGAACACACTGTTTTCATCACCAAATGGAGATGTTACAATCTCATCAATTTGCTTTTGAATCGTTCTATTTATACTTCTATTTATTAGAATCTCCTTGCCAATATGTTCGAGCTCAGTTTTCCTTTTATCATCAATTCGTGGAAATACTATTTTCCTTACATGACTTGCTTCAATTTTTAAGGCACCTCCGCCCATTGCGGTTCCTACGACTTCAAGAAAAAGCTTTGCCCATGTAGAATTAAACAACGCTAATGCAATTATTTGATCACGATTCTCTAAATTCCAAAGTGTAATAAAATTAGCGTCAACTATTATCTCACTTCCTGGCACCTGATGAATAAATATGGCCTCAGGACTCTCACCGCAAACACGGGAAATACATAGGTTTGGTACATGTCTTTCCTTCAATTCAGGAAGCATATACCAAAATCTTTCAAATTCATCACCTATCTTTTTTTCATTCGTAATAACTGCTGAAAGTTCCCTAAACGGCTTCTTATGCACTGGGGATATGTATCTTTCTCCTTGTGTAATGTAATCATCCAAATCGGAATCCATCAAGGTATATTGTTCCGCTGTTTTTTTAGATAATCTTAAGTAATCCACTTGTCTTACTTGATGTTGAATGTAGAATATACACTTATGCAAATCATCATAGTTTACAACAAGACCATTCACATCCGAACGTTTCTTGAAAGCTTTTCTTATATTATCCGAGGACAGCATAATATTACGGTTATACCATGATTCAGTTTGAGCAACGGACATAGATCTATCTGACGACAGCAACTGTGCGTAAAAGAAATCGTTTGCACCTGTGCGCAGACCCTGCCCAACGGACCATCCCAAATCTTCCAAAGAATCATACTCGACTCCGCAACTACTGTTCACAATTTCTCGAATTTCGTTAGGAAGAACAGCAGACTCTTCATCTCTCATTTTATCTTCCTTACAGATCCACTTTTGATCATTTAGCTTTCTAGTCAAGCCTGGAAATAATTCCATCGCTGGAATGATCTTTGAAGAAAACCCTTCCACAGAACATATTGTTTTTGAATATATAATATAATTTAACGCTTCATACCCGGCATAGCCATTGAACTTCATGGATCCGACAAGGGAGTTCTTGTCGATTATTCCAGATTTTAATTCAAGAAGTACCGTATCTGGATAACTATTCCTTATAGGCTCGTTTTCTTTTCTTTTGCATATAACCAAACATGTTCTTATTTCAGCATCTTCAAACCACACGGATTCTACATCACGTGCTATGGCAACAACTTCGAAGCATCGTAAAAGTAAGTAGTGAATTGGCATTGCGTAATCTCTGTTTAGCCACGTTTCTGGAACTACCATTGCCATATACCCACCTTTTTTTACTATCGAGGCGCATAATATCCACGATGGCACAGCCATGTCTGATAAGCCCGAGTATCTTTTTGACACTTCAATGTAGATTTGTCTTTCCTGATCATCTAAATTATTTGTGTTCTGAATATGATTAATTAAACTCTCCCTTAATTCTTTCCCGTCTGGCAGACCTATCTCTGGGTTTTTTTTGAGTGTTTGATATCTAATATAAGGAGGATTAGTTATGACCAAACCCCAACCTCCAGTAATATTAACTTCATCACTCTTAAAAGCATCTTTGATGAGAATTTCTGCTTTGGGAACAGCACTCTTACAGGTTTCCCTGACATCTACATCAATGTCTATACCCAAAACCTTATCTGCTTGTGGATACTTTGTATATGCTGCTTGTAGCAAATCACCCCGGCCAACCATTGGATCAATTATTGATTTTACTACCAAATTCTTTGGCAACATCGATACCAACAACTCACCGATACGCTTGCCAGAAAAAACCTGCCCATACTGCTTTATTTTTATACTATTATCCTTGTAATGCTGCATCCATAACACCCTTTCTCAATTGTCGAAGAAGGACATATGCATCTTTTGCATCGTATGTAACACGAATATTCTTTCGTAGACATTCATTAACATATAAAGAATATGCTCGCCTCTCATCAAAGATATTTCCATCGTTCATCGCCAGGATTATTCTTTCCATTATATCTTCTTCATCTTCAGACCCACTTGATTCTTGAATCCGTTTACTTAATAACAGCAAAGGATCTCCTTGAACAGATGCTTCCGATACAACTTGCTTAAAACTGGATTGCTTTTTATCCAAAATATTGGTCAGTTCAATATTAAGCCCCGAATCATATACGGCATCCTCAAATGCAGACCATATCTGTGCTTTTGCCGCATGAAAGACAACAGCTGCATATGACGAATCTTTTAGCACCCTTTTAATCTCAGAAAACACCTTTGAAAGCATTATCCGATAATCTTGAATTCCTTTATTTTGTGATGCGCTAATTATTATTTCTTTTTCTCTCTCGGTAGGCTTTTCTAACCATAATTCATTTATCTGATTAACTTCTGCATATGGAATAAAGTCACCAAAAGGTGGATCTGTAAACACAAAATCTATTGTATTATCTTTCTCGTCCAATGATTCACTCGACTTATTCTTTATAATAAAACTACCAGTACAATTCTCCAGAAGTTTATAAGCTTCATAAAACGGTTTCGATTTTCTTTCCAGACCAAGAATAATGTTCTTCTCAACTGGAAGTTTACTTATGTAAAGAACCCCACTTTGAGCCCCAGTCAAAACAAAGTCTTTAGCATTTTTTTTCGCAACAACACGAGTCATTAGCGTACAGTGTGAAGAATTATAGCTGAGCAGTAATAACCTAAGAGCATCTTTTATCTTGGTATCATATACTTCAGTAGCATCCCATAACTTATGCATAATCAAATAATTACGGGATGTATAGAATTGATGCAAAAATGAAATCCCAAAATGATATCCATTTCTGTGAAGTTCTCCCCACTGGATTTCCTTAGGTTCATCACTAATACTTTGCAATTCCTTATCTATTGCAAGAGCGTTATTAAGATCCTCATCCGTGGCTGGTCTTTCCCAATTTTTATCATTTGTAGTTCCATAAACCCAAGAAGGAATACGTTTCTTCCTTATAGAGATTTTCCCAGTCAATCCATCCATATACTCTTCTGTCTGGAATTTCATCTCATCTACAGAAGCTTTTTTCTTGCATTGTGGACAAATAATATCTTTCTCGAATTTAACCGGATTCCGTTTTGTTCCTTTCTCGAAGAAAGATATTTCCTTCCTGCAATGTGGACATAATAACACTTCAGACCAAATGATATATCTTATAACTCCTATATTCCCATCAGGATCTATAGCAGAGTAATAGCGCATTAACTGCCTTTTTCCCTTCTCAACAAAATCCTCAACTGCTTTTTTGAATTCACTTGCTTTTAATCTGTTGCTTATAGTTTTTGCAGCAAATGAACCATACGTTCCTATCTCATATTCAACAGCGTTTCTTGATCCCCATACGGGCTTTACGCCTAACTCATCTGCCAGTTCTTTCATACGTTCGGTAGGGTGTTCACATAGTAGCGCTGCAATACCTGTGCTTCCACTTCCCCCAAAAGTATCTAAAACTGTATCTCCTGGCTTAGTCATAGATGCAATATATACAGCTATTGATTCAGGTGAAATTTTAGTTGGATATGAAAATGTATTAAAGAAAGCTCCACTTCTTGCAGATGGTAACGGCCTTTCAAATAGTTTCTTTATTTCACTCACCTTATTGGCACCTCTTTTTCCTTATTTCCTTCCTCAATCAGCATCCGCCAATCGAATCATATCAAATGTGTTGTCCCATAAAACGAACTCACATCTTTACTCTACATTTTCTTTTTTCTCTTCTTCATCCGGAATGAATTCCATAATATCCGCCACATCGCATTTCAATTCACGGCAAATCTTAGTCAAAACTTCTGTCGTGACATTTTCATCCTTTGTAAGCTTGGCCAGTGAAGAAGAACTGATGCCCGCCTTTTTTCGCAGATCAGACTTTTTCATCTGCTTATCAATCAGTAGTTTCCACAGTTTGTTATAACTCATTTTCATCGTTCTTTACCTCTTCTATATCCCACGATCTACCATACAGTTCACAGTTATTTGTTGATAATCTCAACACGCAGTTATCTTCCAAAATCTTTTGCGTTGCCGGTCTGCAATCCCCCTGTTTATCATATGCTATAAAAATCTGTTTACTTGTGCTGTTGTATATCTTTATTATTCCATCCTCAATATCTTTCCCCAGATTCTTGAACAGGAGCGAATCATGCGATAAGGCAGGCAACGCCGTCGTAAAAAGGACTGCCAGATCATATACGATCATACCTTTATAGTTTGACCCTGTTCCCGTGTTATCCGGGGTCTCAAACTTATAGCTGTTATACGAATTGAAATGAACATGAGGCGGTTTTTTCTTCGTATCAAACAAAGAGTCATTAAACTCTTCCATCTTCGTATTAAGCGTCTGCTCAATCTCAAAAAGAATATCCTCAATACTTCTTTTCAATACCGCATCTGCGTTTGCCTTAGCCGCCTGCAATTCATTTTGGGTGAGAAATGCGTCATTCTGTGTCTTCAGTGCTGCAATTTCACCCTGAAGCTCGGAGTGCCTGTCAAGGAACTCTGTTGAGATATTACCCACAAATCCCAGCTGACGTATCTCTGTGTTTATTCCCTTTAACTGTTCCTGAAGAACAGATATCTGTCCCTCAATCGCTTCTTTTTCATCAGCGAACTGAGCTCCAAGAATTTTTGCAAGCTTCTGGTGATACTTCTCAACCTCATAAAGTTTACGTACATTCACTTCAGGAAAGTATTCCTGTAAAGCGGACATGCCCGCCTCGGTTGGATACAGGCCATATTCCAGACTCATGCTAACAAGTCGCAGTTTCATTTCTTTGGCATGGATAGCCTTTTCGACCTTCATTTTTTCATTGGTCAACGCCGCTTTTTTCTTATTCAGCTCTATTTCCTCATCGGAATGACCTTTTTCAGCTTCTTCCATCAATGTCGCAAGCTGTAGTTCCAAATCCCGAATAGTAGCCAAATTCTCTTCATATTTCTTCTGACCGCCTACCAGGTCAGAAATAAAATGGTACTTCCTGGCTTCCTTGAAAGCCTCCAGCTTCTTCTTATGCTCCGTAACATTGGTCTTGAACTCTTCAATATCCTTATATTTATCAAAAAGCGTCAGCAACGAAGTGATGGACTTCTCCATATTCTGTCCGGGAATGCCCTGCAAAGGATTCAATTCATCTGTATTCTTCTTACCATATACTCTGAAGAAGCTGCTCAACGCTATTCTGAAAGAAAGACCCACAAAATCCATCTTGTACTGCTTCTTAAGCCAAGTGGTAAACTCTTCCTTCGTGTACTGACTACCTGTCATCTCATACTTTGAATCGCAAATAAAGACAGTATTGCTGTCTCCTGTATTTCTGGCAAAATGATATTCTTTGCCATCAAATTTGAACGTAAAAAATATGGTATGGTGTCCTTCCTTCTTAACACCATCGCTCTTTATATATGTATCTCCGCCAAAGACAAAATCGATTGCAAGAAGAGATGAAGACTTTCCGATTGACATTGCGCCGTCTTCTTTGCCCCGCACAACATTCAACCCTTCCTTAAACCTTATCGGAGGCCTTACCTCTCCCTGCTTCTTAAAGGCCGGTGACATCATTTCAACAAGCATATGAACACCTCCCCATCATCATTTATATCTGCCGCCCTGAGAGCATACAAACAGTCCATTACCGACATGAAATCCGTCGGATCCTTCAGCGACGGCTTAACATGGTCATATAATTCCTTCACAGGTACCGGACCATTTTTTATTCTGTTCAGTACGACCGGTATCAGCGCTAGCGTACTGTTTTTATAGGAATACAGCTTATTGGGTAATTGCATCGAACACCTCACACTTCGCTATAAAGAAAGCGACAACAATCTGACAATATAAATCTTCTTGCAGGCTTACTTTATGAACCTTTTCGGAAATCTCATTAAAGATTTCCGCATTGGACTTGTTGGCTTTTTTTAATCGCTTATAGATTGCTTTCATCTGATCCTGGACTTCATCGTAATCTATTTCACCACGCTTATCCGCATTTGTAATTATTTCCTTCAGCGTCACGTAATAAGTGTCAACATACCCTTTGACGGTTTTATACAAAACCAGATTGTCATCCGGAATAAGCTTATCTCTGATATCCTTTGGATCCAGCGACGGATCCAACAAGTCTTTTTCCTTCAAGTTTTTAATCTTGGAAATGACGCCGATTATTTCCTTTTCCAGCGGCATTCCGTCAAGGAGCCGCATACTCTGTTTGTGAGCCACAAGGATCTTCTTTATATATACCAGTTCCTTACACAGCTTCTTATTGTGATCAAACAGATAAGCGCCGTGGCAGAACGGACAGAAGGCCAGCAGATTATCTATTTTAGGCTCCCTCTGCTTGTCTATAAAACCAACCTCATATACCGGGGAAATCTTCCCGTTTTCGGCAACGCTTAAAAGCCTTCCGCATCCAGGGAACGCACACACATTATCCGTCTCATCTCTCAGATATTCACCATATCTTTGCTTCAGATCAAAAGCCTGCTGCATCAGTCTTTGTCTCTCAAACTCATCCTGAGGCACAAGACCAGCAGCCCTGCGAATAATATCTATAAAGCAATCCGCCAGCTTCTGAGCTACATTTGCTGCCGTAGTGGTCGGATCATAGCTCTTATAATCATCAGCCAAAAGAGCTACAGCCGCCTTAGGTCTCTCATTAAGCGATTCCACAAACATTTCCGGAGATAGCCTATACACAATACTCAGCGCAAATTTTTGAGAAAAGCCCCTCTTGGCATATGTACGAAGCGTGTTCTCTTTAGTCAGCTTCGTTGACGGATCCTTCGGTGTTCCCCATTCATCCTCTGTGACATCAGTAATCATAGCCATCAGATCTCTGAAGAAATAAGGTACATCCGCACCGTCAGATATTCGATTTTTCATCATAGCAAAGAAGTCCTTGAATTCCACGAATGTTTTCTTCCTTTCTTCAGATTTGAACCACGATGAACCACGGTGAACCAAACCATCCCCAAACGCAAATACCCTGTTTTTTATAATAGCCTCAGCATCTGGAACACCGGCTGCCGCACAACATGGTACACAGAGTTGAGTATAGCACATTCGTGTCCATTTGTCAAAGGTTTGGTTTGCGATACGGACATTTTTAACCAGGAACGGATTTTTTTAACGCAAAAAGATCACGGCGGACGCAGTCAGAGGAAGACGTTCCGAAGACCTAACTGATTCCAGATACTAACTTCCGTCAGGAGGGTGAGTTGAGAAGGTACGACTCAATGCCCGAAAGCCCCTTGATGGAGCACTTTATTACCAGGTCCAGTCTATAGGGCAACTGGCCATTCACGAAAACTAGGAGGATTTCCTATGAATGGCCGATTGAAGACACAACTGAACAGATGCCATGCGGATTTCCTCCACGCCAATCCAAGGAGGAAATTAACATGGCACGTAAAGCAGACTATTCAAACACACAGAAGTACAGCAACCGCCGCTCATTCGACGGCAAGCCTGTTCCGACAGGCAAGGTATTGGTACCCTTCCGCATCGATCTGTTTGATCTGAAGAAGAAAGACTACATCGATGAGAACTGTACCACAATGAGGCTCGGCGACTTTCGGTATCACATCGGATTCATGGCCATTGATGAGGCCCAGTATCCCTCTTACATGAAAGGCTTTTGGGATGAGCTCAATAAGGACATGGAGATGCGCCGCGAAGGCCGTTGCATCATCGGGAAGAACCCTGACGGTTCCGACAAGCTCTGCCCCTATACCAGAAGGTGCAAAGGCTGTCCGAACAAGGGACTTCTCGAACGCTACAACCCTAATCGTATTGAGATTCTCTCAATCGATTATGAGTATGACGGAGAAACCTTCGATATTGAGGATACTACCCAGCCGCCTCTTGAAGATCAGGTGCTGGACAGGCTTTGTCCGGAGCCCACGGTAGAAGAGCTACAGGTAAAGCTTCTCGCTCACTTTGACAAGGAAAATCCCCGCTACGCCAAGATTATCCGTCTTAGCCTGCAGGGAGTACCGATTGGCGACATCTGCATCCAGATCAACCTTAAGCCCAGTCGTGGCCGCCAGGAGATCAACAACGCACATGACGCCGTTTGTGAGTATCTGAAGCTCCGTCACCACAAGAAGAACCGTAAGTAAAGAAGAAAGAGCGGTAACATCCATCATTGGGTGTTACCGCTCTTATTTTAATGCTTATAGACGGGCTTTCTGCCGTTCAACTGAAATCGATCATGAGACTTGATATCTTTGATTGCCTTCCTCAGAGTTCCGCATCTGGCATGGCTGTGATAAGGATGAGTGATTTTATGCTTGTGATAGACCAGACAAAGGTTCCTATCCGTCAGCTCCACATTGTGGATATACCAGACGTGCCGGGTGTTATTGCTGATCAGAGTCACATCATAGGCATCCGCCACGATCACCGTGAAATACTTCCGATCTATCGCCTGCAGTTCTTCCGTGGTAAACATGCTCACCACCTCGCTCCCAGCTCCGCCACCATCTGAGCCCTTATTTTGACTTTCTCGGCCTCGTAACGCTTCTGTAAGGCTTTCATCTCTCTTTCCATGAACTCTGCCTCTGCGGCTTTCACAGCAGCCCTCTCGGCATCCTGTGTGATAATAAGCTTGCCGTCTTCGCAGATGACGGAGATATAATCCCCGATGTCGAACCCGGCTTCCCTAAGCCACATCCCCTTCAACGTGATCGTCGGTGTCTCCCGATACTTATAGCCGCTCTGTCCGTAAACTTTAATGCTTCTTTTCTTTGCCATTATAATTTCCTCCATTTCGTGATTGTCGTTGATTGTCAGGTACTTCTCCAAAATCACTCATGCTGGATCATAGGCACCACCTCCCTTCGACGAAAAAAGCTGCCAATGCTTTTACACATCAGCAGCTTTCGCTCTTAGTTCGGTGTTTTATTTTCAATCCTGATTCTTCTTAGAATCCTTGATACGGTAGTAATCTTCCAGATCCACATCGATCCTTACTTTCGTATCTGGTTTTCGGTTGCTCAAGAGGCACACAGTCTCCACATGCACCGTCCCCCCAAACTGATCCACAGCCCTCGCCCGCTTCAACTCATATCCCCCATTGCACAACACCCTGAGGTCTCTCGCCAGCGTCGCCGGATCGCAGCTCACATACACAATCCTTTCCGGCCTCATCTTCAGCATTGTTTCCAGGCATGCCTCGTCGCACCCCTTCCGCGGCGGGTCCACCACGATAACATCCGCCCGGATTCCTTCCTTTTCATACTTCTCCGGCAGAACTTCTTCCGCTCTCCCCGTAAAAAATTCCGCATTTTCTATCCCATTATATGCCGCATTCTCCCTTGCATCCTCAATCGCCTGTGAAACTGCCTCCACGCCATAAACTTTCTTTGCCTCCCCTGCAAGAAAAAGAGAAATCGTCCCGATCCCGCAATACAGATCCCACACCGTTTCCCTGCCGGTCAGCCCTGCGTATTCCAATGCCAGGCTATACAACTTTTCCGTCTGCACCGGATTCACCTGATAAAAAGAAAGCGGCGATATATGAAAAACAATTCCCTGATCCGTGCGGGAAAAATCTTTTATATTTCTCCTGTGGATAGTATCACATATCTTATCCCTTCCCCATATCGTATGCACCTCTTCGCCCATGACCACATTCGTTCTATCCCTATTGATGCATACTGACACGCTTGTCATTCCCTGTATTTTTATTAACTCTCCGATCAGTTCCTTCTGAAAAGGGAGAAATTCCCTCTCTTCCCCAGCCGCTGCCCGTTTCCCGGATTTCCCTTCTCGTCCAACCTTCCCCTTTTTCCCATCTTCTTCCCTGTAATTTATCACCATGCATACCATAATTTCCCTGCTGGTAAACCCCTTGCGTATTAAAATATGCCTTACCAGCCCCGATCCCGTCTTTTCATCGTATGCCGGAATATGATATTTCCGCATATGGGCAAGAATAATTTCCAATATCTCCTGATTCTCCTCTGCACCCAGGGCGCAGTCCGTATTGGCAATAATATCGTGTGTTCTGCCCGCATAAAAGCCGGCGATTAAATTGCCCTCTTTATCCGTTCCCACCGGAAACTGCGCCTTATTCCGGTAGCGGTATGCATTCTCCATTCCGATGATCGGCTCCGTCACCTGCTCCACAAGCTCTTCGGCAAAGCCTCCGATCCTCACCAGATCATTTTTTACTTTTTTCTCCTTATAGGCCAGCTGCGCCCGGTAATCCATCGCCTGTATCTGGCAGCCTCCGCACTGCCTGTGGTATTTGCATACAGGCTCCACCCGCACATCCGACGGAACTACAATTTCTTCCAGCTTCGCATAGGCATACTTCTTTTTTGCCTTCATGATCTTGCATCGCACCACATCGCCAATTACGGCATCTTTCACAAAAAGGGTATAGCCGCCCGCTCTGCCTATACCCTCTCCGCCGTTCCCGATATCTTCAATTTTTACTGTAAAAACATCATTCTTTTTATAAAGAATGTCATTTTTTTCATGCCCCATCTCTATTCCATCCTCGTTGCCCTTAAATTAGATTCAAACAAACGGTTGAATCCCAGCCAGCCCGTTTCCTTTGCATGATTCAGGATTTCCGTAAAAGTCTGCATTTTAGCGTCCGTATTGTCCGCAAAATTAAGCGCCATCGCCTCCATGATCGCCGGCTTTTTCGGGGAGCCGAATTCATATTCCCCATGATGGGCCAGGATACAATGTTTCAATTCCCCGGCAAGTACGGGCGGAAACCCTTTGATCTCCCGGATCTTTTCCCCCACCATTTCCGTACCCATCACAATATGGCCCAAAAGCTGGCCGTCATCCGTATAATCGTTTTCGGGAAACAGAGACAACTCTTTTACCTTTCCGATATCATGGCAGATCGCCGCACTGATCAGCAAATCCTTTTTCAACAGCGGATATGCCTTGCAATAATATTCGCATAACTTCGTCACGCTCAACGTATGCTCCAGCAATCCGCCTACAAAACCATGATGTACCGTCTTCGCAGCTGAGGATTGTTTAAATGTTTTGGCAAAGCTCTCATCTTTTACAAAAAAAGCTTCCAGAAGCGCCCTCAAATACGGATTTTCCACTCCTTTTATGTATCCCAGCAGCTCTCCGTACATTTCCCCGATATCCTTCCCGCTGACCGGAAGATAATCCGCAGGAACATATTCCCCTTCCTGGCATTTCCGTATACGTTTCACATTGACTTGGAGGGCATTTTGAAAACATGTCACATCGCCGTACACTTCGATATAATCCAGCGAATCAAACTCTCCGATCCCCGGATTATGGGGATCCCACACTTTTGCATCCAACGTGCCCGTCTTATCCTGTAAGATTACATTATCATAAGCTTTCCCGTTCTTTGTTACCGCAGACTGCTTATGTTTGCATAAATAAATATCAAATATTCTGTCGCCTTCTTTATAGTCCTTAATATACTTCATCTTTTACTCCATTTCTGTCATTCCAAATTTCCCAATGTCACGTCCACTTCCATCCGCACATACTCTTCCGGACCCTGACGCATCAGAACAATAGCCGCTGTCTCATTTGGCTGCCTCTCCGTCAAAGCATTCACCAAGTCCCCATAAGTGTGAATTTCCTTTTCCCTGATCCCCACAATCACATCGCCGCTCTGGATCCCGGCTTCCATAGCGGGCGAATCCATCTCTATTTCCGTAATATAAGCTCCATACGGCACTCCGAGGCTCTCGTTTGCCTCCGGCGTCACATCGATTCCATGCGTTCCAAGATAAGCCTGTTTTCTGCCGTTGCTCATCCGCTCGATCACCCTCCGCAGCTCCGTAATCCCTATCGCCGATACAAGATTTTTCATATCATCGCTGTTATGGGAGCCGTCAATGATGCCAAGCATCTGTCCTTTCAGATTAATTAGAATCCCCGACGCTTTCTGACTTCCGTATATATCCGTGGTAATCAGCTTATAATAAGAATCCGTCATATTTATGCTCATATTATTGGAGGTCACCATTCCATAGCAGACCGAATCTCCATTTCCCAAAGGACTGCCGAGAGCAATCACCGGATTGCCGACGATCGCACTATTGCTGGAACTGGCCGTCAGATCCGCAGCCTTCACCAGTTCCTCAGTTCCTTTTGCCACTTCCTCCAGCTGAACGGAAATAACCGCCAGTTTTGTATTCACGTCTCTTTCCTGTATCTGCGCTTTCCCCTGTGTTCCGTCGCAAAATGTTACCACGATGCTTTCCGCATCGATTACCTTCTCATAATTTACAAGAATCAATATTTCCTTTGGCAGTTTTGCCACAATCACTCCCGAAGTCTGCCCCTTGCTTTCATACGGATTGTTAAACCAGTCCACATTTGACACGGAACCGGTTACTGTAACTACCGCCTTCCCTGCCTCCGCAGCAATCCCGGACAACGATCCGTACATCTTGGCATAATCTTCCATATCTAATTGTATTCCGTTCAATATTTTCTCAATCTGCTCATCCTGGATCACGATCTCCGCCGGCGGCTCCGGTTCCGGCTCCATTTCCGAATCGTCCGCAATCATATCCTCCGGCAGAATCTCTTCCGTTTCTTCCGGAAACTCGATGGGCTCCGGCTCTTCCTCAGGATACAGCCAGTTACTGATCACCGGCTCCAGCAGAAGAAAGGTCAGACACGCCACCAGGGAAAAAACTACCGCCATTGCCGCCGTTATCAAAGTGCGTCTAAGCAGTTTCTTTTTATTAATCGGGCGCTGCCTGATCGTTTCCGTTATAAAATCCGAATCCTGTTTCTGTATTTTTATCTCCTGATCAATATCCTTTTTATGCTTCCCACTATTCATAAAAACACCGGTCTTCCTTATATTTACAGGGTTTAAGTGAAGCGTATGCTTAGCTTTATTAGTATAGCCTGTTTTACGGGGAATGTAAATGGCGATGTAAAATATAATGCCAATAGCAAATCCGACTGTCCTGGCGAAATTAGTTTTCCTGCAAATCCGATAAAAATTCTTGACAAAAAGTACGTTTTTTAGTATTATTAACCCAATCGAATATTGGTGTGTTACTATTAAATTAGGCATGATTTCCATTTAATGAATAAATAAAGGGAAATTATGTCTATTTTTATTGCGAAATTCTTTTCGGATTTCCTGCTGGGAGAAAGGAGGGGGCTTATGTTTTAGCGGGGCAAACGTCATTTGAGTTCTAAATGTATAAAAAAAGGGGCTGATGCAGTTGTAAAGTACTGATATTGAGGAGATTGATGCAGAGTATGAAAGTAGTGAAATCATATAACAATAATGCAGTTTCAACAATTTTTCCTGATCAGACAGAAGCGGTATTGATCGGTGCGGGCATTGGTTTTCAGAAAAAGGCCGGGGATGAAATTGATCAAAAGAAAATTGAGAAAATATATTATATTCAGGACGAATTTCAAACCAAGCTTTTACAACTATTAAAGGATGCCAGGCCGGAAACCGTCAAAGTATCGGAGGATATTTTAAAGCATGCAAAGGATTGCGGATTGGAGCTGAAAAGCCAACTGATTATATCCTTGGCGGACCATATAAATTTTGCACTGGAACGATATGAACAGGGAATTGAACTGCCATATTTGATGATGACGGAAACACGGATGCTTTATCCAAAAGAATACGAAATCGCGAAATGGGCATTGGAAAGAATTCAAGAGCTTTGCGCAGTAGAACTGCCGGAATATGAGGCGGGATATATTATATTACAATTAGTGAGCGGATCCGTGAGCAGTTCCGAAATCAGCCGGGAAACTGCCTATAACACGCTGGAGCTGGTGAAAGGTTCCCTGGAAATTATAAAAGATACCTATCAGGTGGAAATGGATCCGGTTCATCTTGACACCATGAGGCTGACAACCCATTTCAAGTTTCTGGCGCAGCGGATTTTCAGCCACTCCCAATGGGCCGATGATAATATGGAAAGTATGCATCAACTGCTGATTTTAAAGCATCGTAAAAACAAAGAATGCATAGAACGGCTCAAAGCTTATATTCAGGAAACTTTTTCGTACACTTTAAACAAACAGGAAGAAACATACCTTCTGGTTCATTTAAGCAAAATATTCAGTAAGAGATAGGAGATAACTTGTTATGAAAGAAAAAATAGTAGGAGTAATGCAAACTTTTTCTAAAGCTATTGTTGCTCCGGTATTGTATTTGCCGGCAATCGGTATCGTTTTGGTTATATGCAATTTTATGACAAACCATAACATTATTTCAGCTCTTCCGTTTTTAGGAAATGATGTTATACAGATTATTTTTAAGGTTATGTATAATGGCCTTATTACGGTGTTCAATAATTTAGGCCCTATTTTTGCCATCGGCGTAGCATTCGGGCTTGCAAAAAAGAAGAAAGAACACGCTGCTCTGGTTGCCTTTTTATGTCTCTTTATTTTCTGTGCAGCACAAAATTCCTTTTTATCTTTGACAGAAAGGCTGCACGAAGCAACCGGAAACGGGCAGAATATGATGCTGGGTTTCCAAATCGTAGATATGGGAGTATTTTTAGGAATTATTATCGGTGTGGTAGTAGGACTTTTACATAATAAGTTTTGTGACAAAGACTTGGGCGAAGTATTATCCGTTTATGGCGGCACTCGTTTTGTATTCCTAGTATCTATTCCTGTTATGTTTGTATTAGCGATTTTATTCGCATATATCTGGCCGCCTATTCAGAGCTTAATTACCAAATTAGCAACATTTATTTCCACTTCAGGCGGAATCGGGTTCTTTACTTTCGGATTTTTAGAGCGCTTATTGATACCGACGGGACTGCATCACCTTATTGGAAGCGCATTGTGGTATACCGACTTAGGCGGAGTCGCAACCATTGGCGGGGAAACTTACTCTGGTTCCTGGGCCATTGCCCTTGCCGAACTGGGAGACCCGGGCGTTGCCAAATTATCTATGACAACTATTTTTAACAATGTAACATTAGTAAAAGTATTTGGTTTGACAGGTGCCGGACTGGCCATGCTGCATTGTGCAAAACCGAAATTAAAAAATAAAGCCAGGGCAATTTACGTTCCTGCTATTTTAACAAGCTGCCTGGCAGCCATCACAGAACCGATTGAATTTACATTTTTATTTGTAAGTCCAGTACTGTTCTTTATACACTCCTTATTAACAGGTATATTTTTCGTTTTGTTATACGTTTTCCAAATCACCTGCGTTACAGCCGGAGGAATATTTGAAACATTGTTATACAATGTACCGGCGGGCATTGCCAAAACAGGATGGCCCTGGTTTGTCTTGCTGGGATTGGTGCAAATGGCAACCTACTATTTTGTATTCCGCTGGTTTATTTTAAAATTCGACATAAAAATACCGGGCAGGGATGAATCGGAAGAAGTCAAATTAGTGACAAAGAAAGATTATGACAACATAAAAAAAGAAAAATCCGATTCCGGTAATGAGATCGGAGAGCAAATTTATCAGGCGGTAGGCGGAATTGAGAACATCAACCTGATTGACAACTGCTTTACAAGGTTAAGAATTACCGTTAAGTCCATAGATATCGTGGATGAAGCCAAATTAAAAGAAACCGGTTCCAAAGGACTCGTGAAAAAAGGCAATGAAATTCAGATTATTTATGGGGTCAACGTAAATAAATTCAGAAAATTTTTAGAAGATTATCTTGAAGAAAATAATTTAGAAATAGGAGGTTAAAAACAATGGAAGGAAAAATTATTACAATTGTAGGCGGCGGAAGTACATATACTCCTGGTGTTGTCAAGGCGATTTTGTTAAAGAAGGACACGTTTCCGGTAAAGGAAATCAGGGCATATGATATTGACGGGCAAAGGCAGGATGATGTTGCGATTATTGTGAAGGAAGTGGTAAAGGCTACCTGCCCGGAGTGCAGCTTCTTTACAACGACCGATCCCGAAACGGCATTTAAAAATTCCGATTTTATTTTTGCACAAATCAGAGTCGGAAAATATGCTATGCGGGAAAAAGATGAAAAAATTTCTTTGAAACACGGGGCGGTAGGCCAGGAGACATGCGGATGCGGAGGACTGGCATATGGATTAAGAACGATTTATCCTATGGTGGAAATCCTGGATATGGTAGAAAAATATGCGAGTCCCAACCACTGGATCTTAAATTATTCCAATCCAGCTGCCATTGTCGCTCTGGCATTAAAAAAGCTAAGGCCCAATGCGCGTATTATTAATATCTGCGATATGCCCGTTGCAATTATCAACGGCATGGCCGATATCCTGCATTGCACATCAAAAGATATTACGGTAAATTATTTTGGCTTGAACCACTTCGGCTGGTTTACCGATATATGGGTGAACGGAGATAATAAGTTTGAAGAATTGAAAAAGCACGTATTGGAAAGCGGATATTTATGCAACGTTCCGGATGAACAGCATTGGGAACCCTCATGGGTGCATACTTACGGAAATATGAAATATGTCATGAACAGATTTCCCGAATATTTACCAAATACGTATTTGCAATATTATCTGTTAAGCCAGGATATCGTCGATGACGCCAATCCTGAATACACAAGGGCGAACGAGGTTATGGACGGAAGAGAAAAAACGCTGTTCGATGCCATCCATAAATATAAAGAAACAAATGAATACGATGATAAGATGTTCGTAGTAGGGGCGCACGGAACATTTATCGTTGATCTTGCCGAATCTTTGAGCAGCGAAAAAGGCGGAAGATATTTGCTGATTGTAAAGAACGAAGGAGCGGTCGCAGACCTGCCGGACGATGCAATGGTTGAAATTCCATGTTATGTTTCCGTAAGAGGTGTGGAAAAAACTTCCGTAGGGCATATTCCCACCTTCCATAAAGGTCTGCTGGAGCAGCAATATGCTTCTGAAAAATGCCTGGTCGAAGGAGCGATTGAAAACTCCTATGTGAAAGTATTGGAAGCGTTTTCTCTAAACAAAACAATTAAATCATCCACACAGGCTAAGGCCATCTTAGATGAAATGATCGAAGCAAACAAAGACTACTGGCCTCAATTAAACTAAGAAAAGGAGGAAATTATGTGGAATCCTTTCAAAAAAAGCAGTGCGATTATCGCACCCGTTAAAGGAAAAATAACAGATATTACCAAAGTAAAAGATGAAGCATTTTCCAGCAAAGCATTAGGGGACGGATTTGCGGTCTATCCTGACTCTCCAAGGATTGTATCGCCGATCGACGGCACCGTCACGGTAGTATTTCCCTCCGGTCATGCCTATGGGATAGAAAATGACAAAGTGGAAATCATTGTCCATATAGGCATCGACACCGTCCAACTCGACGGCGAAGGCTTCCATAGTTTTGTAAAACAGGGAGAAACCGTAAAAAAAGGGGATTTGCTTGCAGAAGTGGATTTTAAACATATAGAGGAAAAAGGGTATGATCCGACAACAGTTGTCATTATATCCAATGGGTTAGTTCCTGAATTGTTAAAATCGGACGTAATAGTTGAAGAGGGCGAAGATGTCGCCATTATAAAATAAGTATGTGTTCCTTATGACAGAGAAACACATGCGAAGGGGAACGACAGCCGGAAAAGAGCATGAGATATAAAGATTTAATTAGAAAACACATTCTCGCGTTTATCGCGGGTACAGACTAGCGGAAATCCATTTTGATAAGTGCCATGGCGGAGGGAAGCAAACGGATTTGAAGCGGTGGGGAAAGGGGGCTGACAGGGGAGTGTTTTTTTGCTGTTGCGTACAATCAGCTATTTCACTTATGAAATGATCAATAGTCAGAGTGGAACCGCCAGGGATGGCGGTTCCAGGGAGCATAGGCATGGATGCCGTTGCTCCCGACTCGTTCGGTTCCACAACATTATCCATTTCATTAGTGAAATCTGATTGGAAGCTCCAGCAAAAAACACCCCACTGTCAGCCCCTTTCCCCGCCGCTTCAAACCCGTTTGGCTTTTCTCCGCCATGGCACTTATCAAAATGGATTTCCGCGTCCCCTATCCAATCCTCCATAGTATTTTTTCCTCCCATATGCTATAATGAACCATACTGGCATAAGATCCTCTATATTCGGATCTGCATCAATGGTATCAATGAAAGATTCCCACAACCTGCCATACCTATGTCACCCAATTACATTATGAATCATATATCAGGGAAAAATAATATGAACGAAAAAGTATTGCAAACCTTAGAATATAATAAAATCATTGACATGCTTACGGAAAAAGCCGATTCGGATCCGGGACGGAAATTGTGCCGGGATTTGAAGCCCTACAATGACATCAATGTCATAAATGAAGCGCAAACACAGACTTCTGACGCGCTTTCCCGTCTGTTTAAAAAAGGCTCTACCTCCTTCGGCGGCAATAAGGATCTTGGTTATGCGCTGAAATCCCTGGAGGTCGGGGGCGTTTTATCGATTACAGAACTGCTCGGCATCGCCGGGCTTTTGGAAAATGTGAGCCGGATTAAGACTTATGGAAAGCGCGAACGGGAAGAGGAAGAAAAGGACTCTCTGGATGATCTCTTCGAACTTCTGGAACCGTTGGCTCCTCTTTCCCAGGAAATCCGCCGCTGCATTTTATCGGAGGACGAGATCAGCGACGATGCCAGCCCTGCATTGAAGCATATCCGCCGGAGCATGAGGCTTGCCAATGAGAAAATCCATTCCCAGCTTACGGGCATGCTGGGAGGCTCCTGCCGCACCTATCTCCAGGACGCCGTCATTACCATGCGTAACGACCGGTATTGTATTCCCGTAAAAGCGGAGTACAAGAATCAAGTTCCCGGCATGATCCACGACCAGTCTTCCACCGGCTCCACCTTATTTATCGAACCGGCGGCCGTCGTGTCCCTGAACAACCAGATCAAGGAGCTTGCCCTCAAGGAACAGGAAGAAATCCGGCAAATACTGACCGATCTGAGCGCACAGGCGACCGGATATATTGATGCGATTTCCCAAAACCAGAAAATTATGACAAAGCTGGATTTTATTTTTGCCAAGGCATCCCTTGCCATGGAACAAAATGCTACCGCTCCTGTTTTCAATACTGACGGTTATGTCAATATACGGAAAGGCCGACATCCGCTTCTGGATAAAAAAAAGGCCGTTCCGATCGATGTTTATCTGGGCAAAGATTTTGATCTGCTCATCATCACCGGCCCCAATACCGGTGGTAAGACCGTTTCCTTAAAAACAGTGGGTCTGTTTTCCCTCATGGGGCAGTCCGGCCTCCATATTCCTGCCCTGGATCGATCCGAACTGTCGGTTTTTACGGAAGTATATGCGGATATCGGCGACGAGCAAAGCATCGAGCAAAGCCTCAGTACCTTTTCTTCCCATATGACGCGCATTGTCTCCATTCTGGAACATGCAGACGGCGGCTCCCTTTGCTTATTCGATGAACTCGGCGCGGGAACGGATCCCACCGAAGGCGCGGCTCTGGCGATTGCCGTTCTCGATTATCTGCACAAAAGAGGCATCCGCGCCATGGCGACCACCCACTACAGCGAGTTAAAAGTATATGCTCTTTCCACTCCCCAGGTGGAAAATGCCTGTTGTGAATTCGACGTGGATACTTTGCAGCCCACTTACCGGCTTTTGATCGGTATTCCCGGTAAAAGCAACGCTTTTGCCATATCCTCCAAACTGGGACTGCCGGATCACATCATTCAATCGGCAAAAGCGCAGATCAATCAGGAAAATACCAGTTTTGAGGACCTGCTCGCCGACCTGGAACATAAGCGGATCACCATAGAAAACGAACGTCTGGAGATCGCATCCTATAAAAATGAGGTCAAACAGCTCAGGGAAAAACTCCGGCAAAAAGAAGATAAGATTCAGGAAACAAAAGACCGGATTTTAAAAGAAGCCAATGAAAAGGCAAGAGATATCCTGCAGGAAGCAAAAGACGTGGCTGACGAAACCATACGGATTTTCCAAAAAGCCGGCCCCGGAGCTTCCATGAAAGATCTGGAAAAAACGAGAGAACAGGTACGGGAAAAAATTTCGGATAAAAACAGCAAGCTTTCTTTAAAAGCTAAACAGCCCCCGAAAAAACAGCTCTCTCCCAAACAGTTGAGACTGGGAGACAGCGTTAAGATCCTTTCCATGGGACTGAAGGGCACCGTAAGTTCCCTGCCGGACCACAAGGGGAACCTGTTCGTCCAATGCGGCATTATCCGTTCCCAGACCAATATTAACGATATCGTCCTCATCGATGACGAACCGGTGACAAAAACGTCATTTTCTGCCCGATCCGGTACCGGCAGCATGAAAATGTCCAAATCCTACACTATTTCCCCCGAAATCAACCTCCTGGGAAAAACGGTGGACGAGGCCATTGCGGCACTGGATAAGTATTTGGATGACGCCTACCTCTCCCATCTTTCCACTGTCCGCATTGTACACGGCAAAGGAACCGGAGCGCTTCGGAAGGCAGTCCAGGGGCATTTAAAGAAAGTTAAGTATGTGCAATCTTTCCGGCAAGGGGAACACGGAGAAGGTGACGCAGGTGTCACTATTGCAACTTTCAAGTCCTGACAGAAGTTCACACTCATTTGCAGACTAAGAGAAAGGCATGGTTATTGATATGGTGAACAAGCAAAAAATATTGATCGTAGATGATGATAACAACATTGCAGAGTTAATCGCTTTGTATCTTACCAAAGAATGCTTTGAAACATTGATTGTCAACGACGGGGAATCAGCCCTGACCGCCGTGGACTCCTTTGCCCCCAGCCTGATCCTTCTGGATCTGATGCTTCCGGGCATCGACGGTTATCAGGTCTGCCGGGAGGTTCGTGCCAAATCCGCAATTCCAATTATCATGCTTTCGGCAAAAGGAGAAATTTTCGATAAAGTCCTTGGTCTGGAGCTTGGTGCCGACGACTATATGGAAAAACCCTTTGATTCGAAAGAATTGGTAGCCAGAGTCAAAGCCGTTCTGCGGAGATATAAACCGTCTCCGGCTGCCTCCGCGGCCTCTAATGTAAAAAGCGTGGAATACCCGGATCTGATTATCAATCTGACCAACTATTCCGTGATTTATATGGGAAAAACAATAGATATGCCTCCAAAAGAACTGGAGCTTCTTTATTTTCTCGCCTCTTCCCCGAACCATGTATATAACAGGGAACAGCTTCTTGACCAGATATGGGGGTATGAATATATCGGGGATACGCGCACCGTAGACGTGCATATCAAACGTCTGAGAGAAAAAATCAAGGACCACGCCTCCTGGCGCATTAATACCGTCTGGGGAGTGGGCTATAAGTTTGAGGTAAAGGCAGGGGTATGAGCATGAGAAAAACCCTCTATTTAAAATTCATACTGGGATATTTCATTTTCGGCTTTTTTGGCTTCGTTGTAGTCGCCACTTTTGTATCCAATATGACGCTGGAACATCTGAAAAGAGAAAAAGCCGATGCTCTCTATGAAGAGGCAACCCTGGTCGCCATGACCTATGCTTCGGATCTGTATAACAGCGAGACTTCCCTGGATACGGTGAAGCATCAGCTGGATGCCTTGGACATTTACCTCTCAGCCACCATATGGATCATCAATCCTTCCGGGAGGATGATATTGGACTCTTCTTCTCCGGTAAATGTAGAAAACGAAATTGTTATCGAAAATTTTGATCCCACCGTGTCCTCCGGTTCTTATTATACTGTGGGCAACTTCTTCGGTTCTTTTGATGAGCAGATGCTTAGTGTATTTTCGCCCATTACTTCTAATTTTAAAGTAAGGGGATACGTCGTGATCCATACTCCCATGAGCGCCATCCAGGCGTCCTGCAACAGTTTGTTGAATATTTCCTACATTATGCTGGTTATTCTGTTCCTTCTTTCTTTGATTATCCTTATATTTTTTACGGAGATCGTGTACCTCCCTCTCCGCAAAATCACGGAGGCTACCGAACAGTATGCCAGCGGCAATATGCATTACGAATTTCAGGTGGACAGCGAGGATGAAATCGGCTATCTGGCCGCCACCCTCTCCTATATGGCCAGCGAAATCGCCCGTTCCGAAGACGACCAGAAAAAATTTGTCGCAAACGTCTCCCACGACTTCCGCTCTCCCCTCACCTCTATCAAGGGATATCTGGAAGCCATGCTGGACGGCACGATCCCTCCCGAAATGCACGAAAAATATTTGAATATTGTACTGAATGAGACTGAACGCCTTACCAAACTGACGAACAGCCTCCTTACCTTGAACAATATAAACACGAAAGGCATGCTCCTCGACAGGACAGACTTTGAACTGAACCGCATCATCCGCGATACGGCGGCCTCGTTTGAAGGAACCTGCCGCCAGAAATCCATCGCCATCGAACTGCTCCTGACCGGGGACTTCATCTATGTCAATGCGGATATGGGAAAAATCCAGCAAGTTTTCTATAATTTGCTGGATAATGCGATCAAATTCAGCCACCAGGATTCCGTCATCCGTATCGAAACCAATGAAAAAAGCAATAAAGTCTATATTTCTGTCAAGGACAGCGGCATCGGCATCCCAAAAGACGATCTGAAGCTGATCTGGAACCGTTTTTATAAATCCGACGCCTCCCGGGGCAAGGATAAAAAAGGAACCGGCCTGGGACTTTCCATTACCAGGGAAATCATTCATGCCCATGGCGAACATATCAATGTCATAAGCACGGAAGGCGTCGGTTCCGAATTTATTTTTTCTCTTCCCGTTTCCGATATCGACGATGATATTTAACGCTTATTGTCCTTATCCTTGTTTTTCAGATGATCCTCCACTATCTTTTCCACGCTTTCCCGGGAAATCGGATAGTGGAATTCCCTGATAATCCGGTCTGCCGTATATCCCTTATCCACCAGATGGCGGATCGCTCCGCCATAGGCAAAATCTTTTGCAAAATTAGACAATGCTTCGTTAAAATAACTATTCTCCATTTTCTTTCTTCCTTTTTCTCATTTCCAGAATGATCCCCGCCGTCAACAACAGCCCTGCCGCTATTCCATTTCCCAGCCCGTCCGCAATCAATCCGATGTCCCAGCCGGAAACTCCGCGATAGTCGCCCGCCAGATAATCGGTAAAATAATTTCCTGGTATCGCCAGAAAAGAAATGACGGCCAGAGAAATCAGCGCATTCATATGGAAGCAGCTATGAAATGCCACACCGGCCCACACGACCGCGATCCACAATAAGGTAACCGGCAAGCCGATTTGCATAAACCATATTCCGCCAATATCCATCAAATAATACAGCACGACCTGTATCGTCCCTACCAGCAGGACAGTACATACGCTCAAGGCTGCCAGCGCCTTGACAAGCTTATGTTTGGAAGCCGCGATCCATACACAAACAGGGAAATAAGCCGTAATAATACCGGCTCCCACGATATAAAACCAGGAAAGCCTCCGGTTCACCGCCAGGTTTACAATAAAACATGCCACAACCGCGATCAGTGCCGCTGCCCCCGCGATCCAATAAAGCAGACTCATTTTCGATTTTTTTAAAAACTTCCGGAACTCTTGCACTTCCGGCGCAGCCTCCACACTGACAGGCCGCCTCATTTGCTCCAGCGCATCCCTGCATCCCTGGCATCCTTCCACATGTTCCTCTATGGATTCATTCGACGCCTCGCTCGTCATATGATCAATATACATCGGAAGCAGATCCCTTACCGTATCACATACTAATCTCTGTTCCATTCTTCTCTCCCTTTCATCAATTTTTGTTTGCCTCTGTAAAAAGTAACTCTTGCCCAGTTCTCCGTTTTACCCATAATATCGCCGATTTCAGAAAAGCTCAGCTCTCCGGTCAGCCGCAGGTACATGACCTCCCTCGTGGTTATATCAAAATTATGAAGCATCCGAAACAGCTCCACCTTCTCCACATTCAGCAGGTAATCGTTTTCCATATCTCCAAAGCCAGTATTTTCCTCTACGGCTTCCGATACCGGTATTTCCCTTTTTCGCTTTTCCAGCTCTTTATACCAAAGCCTTTTTCCGATCTGGCACAGCCAAGTCGAGATTTTACATCCGCCTCTGAATTTGTCGATTCCTTTTGCCGCCTGATAAAAAGTTTCCTGCGTCAATTCTTCCGCAAGATCAGCATTATGAGTTAAGCAGAACAGGTATTTGTAAACAGCCTTCACATTTTCCTCGTATACTTCCTCCACCTTCCGCTTATCCACTTTTTCACCTCCTCTTATCCATAAGTGCGGCAAAAGTTCTTTTCGTTACAAACAAAAACTAATTATTTTACAGGAATCATTTCCAATGCAGCCTGTGCAGTTCGCCTTCCAGCTGCATGCTGGAAAAATGATTTTGCCGCAGCGCTTCATATAATATAATCGCTGCCGAATTGGAAAGGTTCAAAGACCTGATCTGATCCAGCATCGGGATTCTGATGCATGTCTCTTCATAATTCACCAAAATCTCCTCGGGAATTCCGGCGCTCTCTTTCCCGAACATAATATAATCGTCTTCCCCAAACTCCGCGTCCGTATATGCCCTTTTTGCCTTAGTGGTCGCCATCCATATTTTTGCCCCCGGATTTTTCTCCAAAAATTCCGAAAAATTTACATAACGCCTCACATCCAAATGTTCCCAGTAGTCCATTCCCGCCCGCTTAATCTCTTTTTCGTTTAAACGGAAGCCAAGCGGCTCTATCAAATGCAGCGTCGTACCTGTAGCCACGCATGTTCGTCCGATATTTCCCGTATTTGCCGGTATTTCCGGCTGATGAAGCACAATATGCATGATTTTACTCCATTTCTGCGCGGCTTTTTGTGCATATCAAGTTTGTGGATGCCGCGCAGACACAAACTTGTTACCTCTTTTCCTTTCATTTATCCTGCCGTGCCGCTCAAATGGCACATTCCAATCATTATTGATAACATAATAAATCATCCGGCCTACGATTTCAATATTCCTCTTTTCTCAATTCCATGTTATAATTGACACTATAAAAACAAGCAACGATGTCTGCCAAGGCTTATTGCGCCGCATGGCAGCGTATGCCACTGAGGAGGAGAGTCATATGTACAACAAAGTGAAACAATACGCGCTTAACAATGGTTTTACCGTAGAAGAAAAAAACGGATTGGTTTATGGTAAGATGAACGGATTCTTTTTTTCCATACATCAAGATCCTGCCACACCGGCAAAACATACCGTATACCTGTGGGTCAAGGAGGACGGGACGACAGCTGTCCCTGCCATCAGCGATTTCCTGAACCAATGCACTGCCAAGCATCAGTACTTGCAGTCAGCTTCCTATAGCGGTACGAGAATCACTGCGGAATTCCAGGGGCTCGGTTTTAAATGGGGCAAAAATTATGTTCCTTGTCTGGATGCCTTTTTACGGGATATTACCTCCTATTGCAGTTCCAACCAATTAGTACCCTGCTGCCAATCCTGCGGTTCATCCGCCGGGCTGAACCTTTATCAAATCGAAGATTCCGAACATATGTTTTGTTCTTCCTGCTACGCCAGCGCATCGGATAACCTTCAGCGTCAGGCAGCCGAAAAGTCGAAAAAAGGAAGCGGCAATATCGTAGGCGGTATCGTAGGCGCCCTGCTTGGCTCCGTACTGGGCGTTATCGTATGGGTATTGATCTACCAGCTCGGCTACATATCGGGAATCGCCGGCCTTGTTATGATCATTTGTGCATTAAAGGGCTATGAAATGCTGGGTGGACATCTGAGCAAAACCGGGATCATCATCAGCTGTATCATCTCCCTTATCATGGTTGTCGTTGCCGAACAAGTATCCGTCGGCATCGAAATATACAATGTATACAAAGAATATTATGAAATCACTTTCTTCGACGCTTTCCGAAGCGTGCCCTCTTTCCTGGAAGAGCCGGAAATAAAAGCTGCTATTATCGGGGATCTCGTTATGGGATATCTCTTAATGGTAGTCGGCGCATGGGGAACCATCCGCCAGGCATATAAGAGCAGCTCCGGCACGGTAAAGGCAAGAATGGTTACCTCCGTTACCAGCGCAGGATATGCGGATCATAAAGAATAAATCAACAACATGACGCGCGCAAAAAGCCGCACAGAAATGGAGAGAAATATGAACAGCAAAACCAAAAGAAAACTAATATCACTGGCATTTAGCATTTCTGTCCTTTGCACCGCCTGTGGCAGCGCTAACGGGTCTGCCGGCAGCGAAACCATTCCTGAAACGGTATCAGCGGCCCCTGCAAACAATACAAACGTCTCTTCCGCAAACTCCGAAAGAAACGTAATATCCGTCAACAGCAGCGAAACGGTCACTGTCGTTCCCGACATAGCCGAAATCATCTATGCTGTACGCACGGAAGCAAAGGACGCTGCCTCCTGCCAGCAAAAAAATACGGAAGATGTCGCCAAAGTCATAGAACTGTTAAAAAGCCTGGGTGTGGAGGAAACCTCCATACAAACTTCCGACTATTATATGTACCCGATATACAATTACAGCGGGAATACCCAGCGGATTACCGGCTATGAAGCATCCACGTCTTTGACTGTGTCCAAGCTTCCCATTGACAGCCTCGACACTATTCTGGCCCAGTCCGTGCAGACAGGAATTAACAACATCCAGTCCATTACATATATGTCCAGCAAATACGACGAAGGATATTCCAACGCCTTAAAGCTGGCCATGGAATCCGCCCGGGCAAAAGCCGAAGCTCTGGCCGAAGCGGGCAGCTGTTCCCTCGGAAGCGTGGTTGGAGTCCGTGAAAACAGCAATTACAGCGAAGCCCGCTATACGGACAACGCCTTAAGTTCAAAAATGCGGAGTATGGAAAGTCTGGCCGCCGCCGCCGGCGAGGAAGGCAGTTCCGCTATCATGCCGGGGGAAGTAGTGGTAGAAGTAAATATTACCGTGGAATACCTCATTCTTCCCTAAACAAATCGTCTGTTCTTTTGGGAGAATATTCTTTCCGGCCAGAAGAGGCTGTGAAAAATGGATCAATAAAACTCCATTTTCCACAGCCTCTTTTTTCATAGGGAAATGCCCCTCCCTGTACGGCTTTATCCCATTATGCTTCTTTTTCTTTCCGAAGCCTTTCTATAAAATTTTTCAGCTTCCCTATCGCAATTTTCAGGTTTTCCAAGGAATATGCATAGGATATTCTAAGAAATCCCTCTCCGCAATCTCCGAAAGCCGTTCCCGGTACAACGGCAACTTTTTCCTCCCGCAGAAAACGGTCGGCAAATTCTTCGCTGCTCATCCCGAATTCCTTAATACAGGGAAATACATAAAATGCACCGAAAGGCTCAAAACACTCCAGCCCCATTTCCTTAAATGCATACATCAGATACCTTCTCCGCTGATTATATGCCTCTCGCATCTGACTTACATCTTCATCCCCGTTCTTCAGCGCTTCCACCGCCGCATACTGGCTTGTAGTCGGCGCGCACATAATGGCAAACTGATGGATCTTCAACATCTGCCCCAAAATTTCCTTCGGCCCACAGGCATATCCAAGTCTCCATCCGGTCATGGCATAAGCCTTGGAAAATCCATTGATCAGAATGGTTCGCTCCCTCATCCCCGGAAGAGACGCAATCGATACATGTTTATCCTTATAAGTCAGCTCCGCATATATTTCATCCGAAATCACAAAGATATCCTTTTCGATGATCACTTCCGCGATCTTTTCCAAATCTTCTTTTTCCATAATTGCTCCCGTAGGATTGTTAGGAAACGGCAGAATTAAAACCTTTGTCTTATCCGTGATCGCGTCCCGAAGTTCCTGCGCAGTCAGGCGGAACTCATTCTCCGCTTTCAGCTCGATAATAACGGGAACCGCGTTTGCCAGAATAGCACAAGGCTCGTAAGATACATAACTCGGCTGGGGGATCAGCACTTCCTCCCCGTCATTTATCATTGCCCGCAAGGCAATATCGATCGCTTCCGATCCTCCTACCGTCACAATGACTTCATCCTTATAATGATATTCAATCCCCTGGGATCTTCTCATATAATTACAGATCTCGATCTTCAGATCTTTCAGTCCCGCATTGGAGGTATAAAAAGTACGTCCTTTTTCCAAAGAATAAATTCCCTCATCCCTGATATGCCAAGGCGTGTCGAAATCAGGCTCACCGACGCCGAGTGAGATCGCATCCTCCATCTCGCTTACAATATCAAAAAATTTACGGATGCCTGAGGGTTTGATATCTACCACTTTATCAGCTAATGGGTTTCTCATGGCGTAATCTTCTCTCTTTCGTCTTCATATTTTTTTGCCAGTATCGTTCCATGATCCTTATATTTTTTCAAAATAAAATGTGTCGCTGTGCTGAGTACCGTATCCAGAGCAGACAGTTTATCCGATACGAAGGCCGATACCTCCTTCAGCGATTTTCCTTCCAATGTAACCAGAAGATCATATCCGCCTGAAATCAAATATACGCTGTTCACTTCCGGGTATTTATAGATTCTCTCCGCAATGTTGTCGAATCCCTGCCCCCTCTGGGGAGTCACCCGCACCTCGATCAAAGCCGTCACCTTCTCCACCGAAGTCTTTTCCCAATCAATCATCGTATGATAGCCGCAAATAATCCCTTCCTTTTCCATCGCTGCCATCTCGTTTACTACATCCGTTTCCTCCACTCCAAGAATAACAGCCAACTCTTTCAAATCGATACGGCTGTTCCTCTCTATAATGGACAATATCTTTTCTCTCATACTTCCTCCATTCCGCTTCTTTTATTTCCGCATTTTTATTTTTACGCTCACCCAAATACTTTATAAAGTTCATCCGGTTTCGGCATCTCCAGAAAACGCCGTTCTTCCCCATTAACGACAACTCTGTCATTATTATCTGTCGTTTTTCCGATCACGGATGCGGCAATCCCTTCCTTCTCCAAACCTCTTACCAAATCATGTCCTCGTTCCGTCGTCATCAGCAAACACCCCACCGATGCCAGCTCATAAGGACTGATTTCAAAAAACTCGCAAATCTCCACCGTTTCCTGCTTTATCGGAATTTTTTTCCAATCGATTTCCAGTCCAACGCCTGCCCCTGACGCCATTTCCCAAAGAGCGCCGAAAATACCGCCCTCCGCAATGCTGTGCATAGCGCAAACGCCGGACTTAACGGCGGTGGCGGCCTCCGGGACGGCGGAAAAGAACCGGTCGCATTCCTGTGCTTCTTTTATAAAGCGGGAAGGATATCTGGCCAACAATTCCTTTTCCTTGTTCTTAGCCAACAAATAAGTTCCTTCCAGGCCAATCCATTTACTCACCACGATATCCTGGCCAGGTTTTATTCCTTTCAGCGATATTCCTTCTCCTTCTGCCGCCTGTCTGCCGATTCCCGCTACGGTAATCGCCGGACAGCTTATTCCTTTCGTCACTTGTATATGAACCCCCGATGCCTGAATTCCCAGCAGCGCGCATTCTTCTCCCGTTTGTACAGCCATGCTCCGAACGCTTTCTTCCTCCGTTCCTTCCGGCATAAGCGCGGAAATATTCACCGCCACAGGTTCTGCCCCCGAAGCCGCCAGCATATTTACACTTCCATATATTGCCAATCTGGCCGTGTCCTCGCCGGGCCGGCAGACAGTATACAATGACATGCATGTCATTTCTTTGCTTCCAAACGAAAAAACGGCGCAGTCTTCCCCTATTCCTGCGCCGGTCTTTACTTCTTCCCGTTTTGTTTTATTGATATGCCTGAATACGGAACGTTTCCAAACGTTCTCAGGCAGCTTTCCTATTCTCATCTGTTCTCCCACCTTATTCGCCGCAGTCAAGCCCTGCATTCCAGCTACATACCGGCCAGCCCTTTCCTGGAATCCCTTCCCTCCGAATCTATTTTTCCGGAAACTGTTATCCCGCCGCCTACTGGTCAATCGGGGGGGGACTTGGTCAGCCGGGAGGTGCTTGCTCTGCCGGTGGCGCTTGGTCTGCCGGAGGTGCTTGCTCTGCCGGAGGTGCTTGCTCTGCTGGCGGTGCTTGCTCTGCCCCCGGCTGCTGGTCAGCCGGTGATGCTTGGTCAGCCGGTGGTACCTGTCCTGGCTGGATCGCAAACTGGGCCAACGCCGCTGCCACATTTTTTACATGGTCAATATTGTTCGTTGCCACCGCCGCCAGCATCTCATTATACGCATTTACATCGTTCGTAGACAGCCCTACCGTCGCCGTTCTCGGCGTCATTTTATAACTGCTGCTGTTTATCTGTTCGCGGCTTATCTCCGCTCCATTTTCTTTTACTACCTTCCACAGCTCCGCTTTATAACCCGTATGGGCGGACTGCGTCACCACCTGCCCGATCGGCATCGCCACATCCGTATAGATCACTTCATGATCGGGGTGCGTAACGGAAAGCACTTTGCTTTCATAGATCACTTCCCTGTTTGCAGGTCTCGTTTCCACACCGTAAATGGTGAAAGTTATATTTTTATTCTCACAGTATCCGTCAATATAAACGGGATGCCCCGTGTTATTTATAAATTTAAAATCCTTGCCCGCAGACTCTGCGATCGCCGCATCGGCAGAAGGATCTACATAAGTTACGATCATCGAATGGTTATGCCTCTCCGTCACTTCCAGTTCGGATAAAAGAACCGCATTATATAATGTGGTGGATACCTGGCATATTCCTCCGCCCAAACTGTCCACTAACTGTCCGTTCATATAGGAACCGGCCATAAAATAGCCATTATCTACCGAAAAAGGCGACACCATTTCATACGTGGAAAATTCATCTCCCGGATACAAAGTAGTCCCCGCGATCAGATCGCAGCCATTGGAAACATTGGCGCTTCTGGAAGAACCGGAAGTGCTGTAACTCGTTGTAAATGTTCCAAGCACATCTTTTACCTGGGCCAGCTCTTCCTCCGATCCTCTCGGTTCCTGTACTTTAACTACCATATCCACCGAAGCATCGCCAAAATCCCATTCATTCATCATGTAATCATATATTTGATTCAAAGAAGCTTCTTCGTCTACAACGCGCCCGCTCTCTCCCGGCGTAACGGAAAATACCCCGTTTACCCTGGTCAGCGTCGCGTCCTTTGCCTCCGTATTATATTCCCCGCACTGCTCTGACACAATCTGCCGGATTGATTCCTTATCAAAATCATATGCCAGATCGAACACCTTATTTTTGTGCCTCAAATCCTGCAACGCCTTATAACGCTGTACGATATTTCCTTTTTTTCCAAGAGCCACCGCATCCTGCACCGCATCCGGGTTCGTCCACCGAAGGCCCATATCTCCGACGGACACCTCTATCTGGTTCCCATCCATGATATGGAAAACCACTGTCAGCCCTTTCAGTTCCTCCACATACGCTTCGACTGCCTGTTTCGCTTCCTCGGCCGTTTTGCCGGATACGTTCACGCTACCGATATAGACTCCCTCGGAAACCGTATTGCTATTGCCCATAGTCGTCAATGGGCCGGCGTCCGCCGTACTGGTCCCCGCTCCCCCGGTCTGTGCCGCTCCGCTTTCCTGATCCTGCGCCGGTTCCTCCGGTGTTTCTGTTCCCCCATCCGGGATTTCTTCCTGTTTTTCCCCTTCTCCGGGTTCCTGTGCCTCCACTGCTTTTGAATCCGCCTCCAGAGCATCCTCGATAGACTGGGCTTTTGCCGCCTGTACCGGCCATAAAACTGCCAACGCCGCCAGCACCGCAGCCGCAACTATCTTCTTTCCTTTAATTTTCATGACCTCTCCTCAAAATATATTGTACTAAAAAATAAAATATGTTAAAGTTGGTATAAACATCGCAATGACAATCAATATAATAATAATAGATGAAATAATCTTCTTCGTTTTACGGTTATGTAGATTAAACATACGCGAACCCTCCTGTCTATGAAAGGAATTATATATGAAAATGCCCTTTTTTGCAAGTTTTATCATTTTCCTTATATGGCTTTCCTATGAGATCTCCAAAAGCAGACGCATCGGCGAAAAGGCCCAGGATGCTTACTGGGAAAGGGAAAATGCCGCCAACAATACAAGACGTAAGTCTCTTGACAATCTGCGCTACATCGTTATTCCATTCGACTCACTCCCCATGGAGACATTGAAAGAAGACGAAAAAATAATGGAATTCCATAAAACCCTGTATTATCTTTCGGAATCTCCCATCGTAAACTTTACAGGTTTTAGCAACACTGACCTGAAACTGGAATACGGAGCGCCCAATATCGATTTGCTGACGCGCTACGATCAAAGTTACACTACTCTTGCGCGCACCTTGCAGCAATGGGCGGAAAAACTATATCAAGCCGGATATGTCCAGGAGGCAAAGCAGATTTTGGAATTTTCCATATCCACCGATACCGACGTCAGCGGTTCTTACCGTCTGCTTGCCAGCATATACTCTAAAGAAGGAGAAACCGGCAAGATCAAAGAACTGGAAAACCGGGCCCGGCATTTAAAATCCGCCAGCCGCAATATTATCGTCCGTATTTTGCAACAATTTGATCCATGATCCGGTCAGCTTCGCTCTTGGTCAGTTTATCCACTTGGTATTCTATAGTTATTCTATGCCTGTCCAGCAATTTATATAACCGCTCTTTCTGGCGTTTTGTAACAGGCATCTCTTTTTTTGCCTCAAAAAGCAGCTTCCGGGGCATAAAAGCCTCTTCATTCCCTTTATAAAACAATTCCGCCAGTTTTTGGTACAAGCCCGAAGATGCCTCCGCATCCTCCAACGCCCTGTGCGCCCTGTGCGCTATACCATAATAATTGCACAAATCCCCAAGCTTCCGGCTTTCCAGATCCGGCAATAATTTTCTGGCCAGTTTCAGCGTATCAATTCCCTCTTTTTCAAAAACCAAGGAACGGTTTACAGCCGCTTTCTTTACGAACGAATAATCAAAAAGAATTCTGTGCCCCACCAGTACATCCTCCCCGATAAAATCGATCAAAGGTCCCAATACTTCCTCGATCCCCGGGGCATCCTGAAGCATCCCGTCATCTATCCCTGTCAGCAGACGAGTCTCTTCCCCCAGTTTTCTCCATGGATTCACAAAACATTGAAAACTGTCCACGATCCTTCCTTCTCTTACTTTCACCGCCCCTATTTCTATGATCTTATCCTTCTTCGGATTCAAGCCGGTAGTTTCCAGATCCAACGCAGTGTATTCCTCTGTCATTTTTTTCTCCATTTCTGCGCGGCTTTATTGCGCAAAGCCAGCCTGGCTTTCAAGTTTGTGGATGCTGCGCAGACACAAACTTGGGATTGAAAATTTTCAATTTTCAATCTTCTTCCCCATTTCTTTTCTTACGGCTTGTACTTCGGCCCCCCGACCCCGAATGACTGCCCATGCAATACTCCGTCAAAAAGCATTCCCCGCATTTCGGCGTAGGAGCCTTGCAGATTTCACGTCCAAAAGTGATGAGATGGATATTCCATAAAATCCAGCGCTCCTTCGGCAAAACTTTCATCAGATCCCGTTCCACTTTCTCAGGATCATCTTCTTTTGTCAGCCCCAGTTTCTTCGATATTCTTTTTACATGAGTATCCACTACAATGCTCGGCTCATGGTATATATTCCCGCGTATCACATTAGCCGTTTTCCTTCCGACCCCCGCCAGGGATGTCAGTTCTTCCAGACTGCGAGGCACTTCCCCGCCGAACTTTTCCATCAAGTCTTTGCAGCATGCAATAATATTCTTCGCCTTATTGTGATAAAATCCTGTGGAATAAATATCTTTTTCCAATTCTTTCAGATCCGCAGAGGCGAATGCCTCTACCCCCGGATATTTGCGAAACAAATCTCCGGTTACAGTATTTACTCTTGCATCCGTACACTGGGCGCTCAGAATCGTTGCGATCAATAGCTGCCATGCATTCTCATGGTTCAGATAGCATCTGTATTCCGTTCCGTATCTTTGATCCAGTAAATCCAAAATCGCTTTTGTTTTTTTCGTCATATTTCACCCCATTTCCGCGCGGCTTTGCTGCGCCTTTCAATCAAGCGTTATCGTTCTCGCCTCTTTCGTCAGGGGATTTCTTTCTCCATAATCAAAAACTACCTTCTTTTCTTCGTTTAGTTTGTCCATGCTCCCCCCCGTCTTCCAAACCGGATAATGAAACAGTTCCATATGGGTCATACGCGCCATTTCCCTTGCCTGGCAGCCTCTATAAGCGGAAAGGATTTCCCAGCGTCCTTCCTCCCCGCTATAAAAATTCCGAAATTCCTCTTTATATCCCGACAAATCCCTGGCAAAGCCGGGGCGGCTTTTCATATTCTCCCTAAGATATATATCGTAAGTCAACAGCTCTTTATAAAGCGTCTCCTCCTCTCTTCCGCAGCGAAGGGCAAACTTCAGCAAAATATCATAGCGATACGCTCTGGAAGGGCTGTTCAAAAAATATCCGTTTTCCTCGTAATATTCCGCCAGTTTTTCAAACATGGAAAAAGGACTGGAAAAACTTTTTTCCAATACCGGCAGGGTATGCGTAAACTGATTGCTGTTATAATACAGTTCCACCATTTCTTCGATCTGCTTCAGCCGGCAGATTTCCTCGTAAGACAACCAGTCGGTACACAGTACTTCATAAGGCGGCAAAGAAGTGTATTTTATCCCGTATTTTTCCGCACGCTCATGCATAGGCGAACCTTTCAGCACTTTCAAAAATCCAAGCTGCAACTGTTCCGGCCTCATGGCATACACCACATCAAAAGAGCGTCCGAAGCTGGCATAATCTTCATAAGGAAGCCCGGCAATCAAATCCAAATGTACATGTACATTCCCTCCACCGCGTATTCGCCCCACAATTCTTTCTAATTTTTCCATATCTGCCTCCCGGTCGATTTCCCGCAGGGTAAGCAAATTGGCCGATTGTATGCCGATCTCCAGCTGGACCAGTCCTGGCCGCATTTGTGACAGTATCGTCAGTTCTTCCTCATTCATTCGATCTGCCGCTATTTCGAAATGAAAATTAGTGATTCCATTGTCATGAGCATCGATATACTTCCATATTTCCATGGCATGCGCCGGAAAGCAGTTGAAAGTTCTGTCCACGAACTTTACCTGCGCTACCTTTGCATCCAATAAAAACTGCAGCTCTTTCTTTACCGTTTCGATATTTCTGAACCGCACTTTCCGCTCCACGCTGGACAAGCAATAACTGCACCGGTATGGGCAGCCTCTGCTGGATTCATAATAAATGATTCTGTTTCGGAATTTCTCCGGCTGATGGTATAAAAACGGAAGGCTGTTCATGTCCAACGGTTCCCTCTGTCCGGTTCGAACGATCTTCCCCCCCTGTCTGCAGACAAGCCCCTCTGTCTTCCCCGAATTTCCTCCGATAGTTCCGCCATCTGCCAATGCCCTGCGGCAGAGGCAGAAAAGCTCGCGGAACGTTTCTTCCCCCTCCCCGGTCATAATTCCTGTGATCCATCCGCATTCTTTGAGAATCTCTTCCGCATCAAAAGATACCTCAGGGCCCCCCAGCCAGATCGGAAGCCCCGGCATGATCTTAGAAAGCTCCTCTGACAACTCACGTACGATCCTCCAGTTCCATATGTAACAGGAAAATGCTACTGCATCCGGCCTCCGTTTGTATAGATCGGATAATATATAGGACTGGCTGTTGTTGATCGTGTACTCCGCAATTTCTATTTCCTTTTCATATTCCTCTCCCGCATATGCCTTCAGGCTATATACCGCCGGATTGGAATGAATATATTTCGCATTTACCGCCGCCAATAAAAACTTCATACATCCACCCTCCGAACCATCTCTTCCTTTCCTTGAAAGTATAACATATATTGCTGTTTAGTCCCACCATTTTTGCTTGTCGGTTTCCACCGTTTATGCCATATTGAAATTGTAAGTATCAGCAACTATATCATTTATTTTATGGGACCAGAAAGGGGAAACCTTCCAATGAAAACAAGAATTAAAGAACTAAGACAGGAGAAAAAATACACACAGGAGCTGCTTGCCTTGAAAGCGGAAACAAACCAGACGCTCTTAAGCCGGATCGAATGCGGACTCGCCGTCCCGGATGCCGATCTGATCGTCAGGCTTTCCACCGCCTTTCACGTATCCGCCGATTATATCCTTTGCTTATCCGACCAGCGCAATCCTGGCGGCCAGCACAGTTCTACCGCTGCCACCGAAAAAAATACGGAAAATGCCGCATGGCAAAAAGTCCATCTTTCCCTCTTCCAAAGACTGAATCCCACCCAGAGAGCGCATTTGAATAATTTTCTGGAAAGCATGACCGGAGGCATCTGAAAAACATGAAAATTGCCGCACTAAATAATGAGTGCGGCAATTCTTCTGTCTATGCCTTTGCTTCTTTCCCATTTCTCAAACTTACAATCCAAACCATTTCATACATGATACATAGATGCTTTATCCCTTGCTGCGCTTTACAATCTGCAATTCATACCCTAATGCGCCTAATAAATTGCAAAAACTTTTTAATGACGGACTGTTTTCCTTTTTCTCAATTCTGGAAATAACCTGCTGCTTACTGCCTGTCAATTCTGCCAGTTCCTCTTGCGTCACTTTCTCCATCTTGCGCAGCGAAACCATTTCCCCTATTAAGCGATACTCTTCCCGGCTGTCATCCCACGCCCTCTTAAAATCAGGTTCATTTTTACGCTTTACTCCAACCACCTTATCCATATCAGCATTTATAAATGGCATACCCAAACCTCCTTTAAAGAAAAGACTTACCAACCAGCTTTCCCAATTCTTTTGCTCTGGCTTCGACAATTTTCTTATCTTTTTTCTCCGTCTTATTTTTCTGCTTTTTGCAAGCGTGGAGCAAATACATATTATAATTATCAATCGTTATATAAAATATGCGATTATGTTTATAAAAGTATACTTCGTAGATTTTCTTTTCCCATCGTTTGAAACGAACTTGTTCTAATTTTCCCTCTTCCAGACATTTCAAAACTGAATATCCGTCTATTTGTTCATCCATTGGGAGCGAATTGACATAATCTAATATCAAGTTCTTTCCTGCTTTCGACTGGTAGAAATGCAATTTCATCTTCTATCTCATTTCTGCGCGGCTTTTTGCGATATCAAGTTTGTGGCTACCGCGCAAACACAAACTTATTCTCCATCTATAAATAGTTTACAACTTATTTATTGTATTTTCAATGGATTTTTACAAATATTAAAAAAACATCTGAAAAACATGAAAATTGCCGCACTAAACAATAAGTGCGGCAATTCTTCTGTCCATGCCTTTGCTTTTATTCAATCACATTTAAAAATCTCTTGAAGGCTGCCCGGCCCTCTTCCGTGCTTTTATAAACCCCGGCGTCTTCCAATACCTGCATAAATACATATCCTATTTCTTTATGGAGCATCCGCATGATTTCATCTTTATCCGCTCTGCTTTCCGGTTCATACTTGGGCAAAAATTCGTCCACCCAGTCCGCATGTTTCTCCAGCATTTCGTCCTTACGGATATCCTCTCCGGCCAGAATAGCGTCCGCCAGTTTATCCATTTCCCCTTTCAGCCTCGCCGGCAGTACCGCCAGTCCCATAACTTCTATTAAACCGATATTTTCCTTTTTAATATGATGAAGCTTTGCATGAGGGTGATATACGCCCAAGGGGTGTTCTTCTGTCGTAATGTTGTTGCGCAGCACCAAATCCAGCTCGTACTTATCCTTGCGCTTACGTGCAATAGGTGTAATCGTATTATGTGGTTCGCCATCCGTATATGCATAAATAAATGCATCTTCATCCGTATATCCGCGCCATTTTTCCAATATCTTATCCGCCAGGGCGATCAGTCTGCCGCTGTCTTCCGACGCAATGCGGATGACTGACATGGGCCATTTCACAATTCCTGCTTCTACATCCTCAAATCCCTTTACCGTAAAGGCCTTTTCCACTTCCGCTTTCGCCATGGCAAATTCATAATGCCCGCCCTGGAAATGGTCATGGCTCAGGATCGAGCCTCCCACGATCGGCAAATCCGCATTGGATCCCACAAAATAATGCGGGAACTGCTTCACAAAGTCAAATAATTTGCAGAAAGTATCATGCTCAATCTTCATCGGAATATGCTCCGAATTAAATACGATGCAATGTTCGTTATAATACACATAGGGCGAATACTGGAATCCCCATTTCGACCCGTTGATCTCTACCGGAATCACTCTGTGGTTCTGCCTCGCCGGATGATTGACACGTCCGGCATATCCTTCATTTTCCACGCATAACAGGCATTTGGGATAGCCTCCCTGCTTTGCATTCTTTGCCGCCGCAATCGCCTTCGGATCCTTTTCCGGCTTTGACAGGTTGATCGTAATATCCAACTCCCCGTATTGGGTATCCGCCGTCCATTTCTGGTCTTTACTGATTCGGTATCTTCGGATATAATCCGTGTCCTGGCTGAATTTATAATAAAAATCCGTCGCCTTTTCCGGGCTTTCCCCGTAAAAATCCCAAAACCTGCGAATGATTTCGCTCGGCCTGGATACCAGCATACTCATAATCTTTGTATCAAACAAATCCCGGTAAACAATGCCGTCCTCTTTCATAATCCCTTTTTCCACGGCATAATCCATCATGCGGCCAAGCGTTTCCTCTAATTCCTCTGTTTCCATGGAAACCTCTTCGTCCTCATTCTCCAATTCGTCCAGTTCAAAAAGCTCCAACAGCCTGTTTATCGTATAAATTTTATCTTCTTTTTCGATCAGACCCGTTTGCAGCCCATACGCTGTCAGCTTTTTTATATCCTGTCCTATCCGCTGCACCATTTCCCCAGCCTCTCCTTTCTTTCCATCTATCTTCGGCTGCTGCCTTTACAGAGCCACCGGGCCGCTTCCGATCTCTACAACATAAAAATCAGCAGCGTATCCGATCTTCTCCTTATATGCTTCGCCGACTTTCTCGATAAAGGAATCAATAGCATCCGTTCTTACAATACTTACCGTACAGCCCCCAAAACCTGCTCCCGTCATTCTGGAACCGATCACGCCATCCACTTTCCACGCTTCCTCTACCAGCGTATCCAATTCCACGCCTGTCACTTCATAATCATATTGGAGCGATGTATGGGAAGCATTCATCAGCTTTCCGAACAACTCCACATCGTTATTCTTCAGCGCTTCCACCGCCTTAATCGTCCTCTGGTTTTCATATACCGCATGTTTTGCTCTTCTTACGCGTGTTTCATCTTTAATAGCAGATTTATATGTTTCAAACTGCTCCTCTGTCAAATCTCCCAGACCGTTGATCCCAACGACCGTCTGCAATTCGGCAAGAGCTGTTTCGCATTCGCTCCTTCTCTCATTGTATTTGGAATCGCCAAGTCCGCGTTTCTTATTGCTGCATGCAATTACGATTTTCGCATTCTCCAGCTTGATCGGCGCATATTCGAAAGACAGATCCGCCGTATCCAGGAAAATAGCATGGCCTTCTTTTCCCATAGCGATAGCAAACTGATCCATAATGCCGCAGTTTACACCGTTAAAATTATTTTCGGAATACTGTCCGATTAACGCCAGATCCTGATTGCTGACATCAAAGCCAAAGAAATCTCTCAAAATAAATCCCGTCAGTACTTCCACCGACGCGGAAGAAGAAAGCCCGGAGCCATTGGGAATATTTCCGTTTAACAGCAAATCCATGCCGCAGGGGATTTCATAGCCCCTCTTTTCAAACGCCCACATTACTCCCTTCGGATAATTAGTCCATCCCGCTTCTTTTGCAGGTTTCAGATCATCCAGACTGGACTCGATCACTCCCAGATGATCAAAGTTCATGGAATAAAAACGCAGTTTCTTATCTTCTCTTTTTCTCGCCACCCCATAAGTACCGATTGTCAGCGCGCAGGGAAATACATGTCCGCCGTTGTAATCGGTATGTTCACCGATCATATTCACACGGCCCGGCGCAAAATACGCCTTTGCTCCTTCCCCTCCAAACACTTCCGCAAATTTTTCCAAAACCGTTTTTTTCATTTCTACTGCTGTCTTTTCTGCCATAACCCATCCCTTTCCGTCCGTTTTCCACCGGACACCCATATTTTTTGTTAATTTAAATTATAATAGCCCCTATCTGAATTTCTATGACCCATTGTTACCATTAACTGTCAAAATGTTGACTTCTGGCTGGCAACCCGCCCATACCGCCGAATATCTCTTTACTGAATCCGGCTGATAAATTCCTCCACCTGCTCCAAATGTTTTTTATTTTTCCTTGTTTCCCCCATTTTCATCTCTTTACGGTATGCGGAAGGCGATACTCCCTTCATCTGCCGAAATGCCTTTGTAAAAACAAGGGGATCCTGATAGCCGCAGGAAATGGCGATGCTTTCCACCGACAGGGAAGTATGCTGCAACAACTCCGCCGCCTTGGTGATGCGAAAAGTCATAAGAAACTGCTGGGGGGACATTCCCAGGGAATTCTGGAACAAAGTATACAAATAGCTGCGATTAATGCAAACATAATCAGCGACATCCGTCACTTTAATCGGATTGCAATAATTGCCCTGGATAAACTCCACCGCCTTATTGACATAGGTATTCGCCCAATCTCCTTGGTTTTTTTCCTTTGCCGGACCTCCCTCCGCAATAATGGAGAGAAAAAGGGAAAGCTGCCCTGTCCTGCGCAGCTCATTGGCAATTCCGTATGTATTATGTTCCATCATATCCTTTACCGCCCGATACAATTCCTCGGACCGCAGGGACGCAAATACCGGGCGCTCTGCCGAAAGCCCAATCGCTTTCATATATTCCTGCGCCTTCGTTCCACTGAACCCCACCCATACATACGTCCACGGCTCCTCTTCATCCGCCTGGTAAAAAGCGAGTTCCTCCGGCACGATTAAAAAACCGTCCCCTGCCTCCAGCGGATATGTCCTGCCTTCGATCATAAACCTTCCTTTTCCGCTCAAAATATAATGGATCAAATAATGAGGCTTCCAGGCCGGTCCAAAACTATGTAAAGGTTCCGTTTTCGCGCAGCCGCAGCAATTTACATACAAGCTTCCCGACTTTTCTCCGGCAAACTCCAGCTCATAAGCTTTTTCCATTCTCCCATACCTTTCCTACCGCTGTATGGGATAAATTATACCACAAAACCCTCTTTGCGAAAATTATTTTCTCAAAATTAATTTCCCGGAAGTAAATATCCCCGGTATATGAATCAAAGCGCTGCATAAAACAGAAATTACCACGGTAGCCAGCGCGCTGATCAAAAACCTCCATACAGTATCCGATTCCAAATGATTCACACACCACATAAAAATATAAGTATGCGTCAGATAAATATACAAGGAATGTCTGCCAAGAAAAGCAAACCCTTTTTCTTTTATCCTGCATTTGGAAGCCAAAACCAACACAAGCAAGACCCATATTACCGTTGCTCCGATTTGGAAATGCATTTGGTATTCTTCCAAACCGCTGCCAATGCCGATACTTCCCTCCAATCCCCATTTTGTTACAAAAAACATCCCTACGGCCAAAATCAAAGAGAACGGGATCCATATCTTATCCACTGCTTTTTTGATCCACTCTTCATATTCCCCTGCCGCTACTCCCAATGCAAAAGCAATATTCGATACATACCAAAAATCCTGCATTCCCCTTTGATAAAGTATATTGGAAAAAATATAAGTAAAAATGGAAAACACAACGACTCTCGGCGTTTTCCCTCCCACTACCGTATAAATGACGATAAACCCAAAATAAAAAATGAATAAAACAAACATGTACCAATAATCATATCCACTGGCAAAATGCAGAAAATCCTGTAAGGAATCAAAGCCTCCTTCCAACAGCTCTATGGCTCCCACCACGATAAGATATGGAATATACACGTTTTTTACTCTTTTCCATATAAACGCCCCGTGCATTCTTTCCCTGCCCAGAGACTTTACCATGGCGTACCCCGAACAAAGGAAAAAAATATCAACGCCATACACTCCCAGTTTTGTCAGCGCCAGCCGGAAGACTTCCGCATTTCCTTCCGACAGAACAAACCATGACCACCACTCCGCATAATGGGATACAACCACCATAACTACCGCAATTCCTCTGAACCAATTCGTTTCCTGCTTTTCCATGAGCTGACTATTTTTCATATGTTTTCAACCTCCCCGCCGGGCTTTTTATCCATTTGCAACCATCTGCATCATAACAATCCCCGAAAACAGGGTCAATGTAGACGGCTTTAAGATTTTCTTAATTTTTCTTTAACAACCGATTTCTTCATTTTTTATCTGGTAAATTTCCATAGTTTATGTTACTCTGGATAAAGTTACATATGTCACAGACGATAGATAGAAGGGTACAAAAGATTCATGAATAAATGGAAAAAAGCAGCCGCACTCACCTTATGCCTTTGTTTCCTGTCCTGCACCGCGGTACAGGCAGCCGAATCAGCCTCCGGCAATATCGATTATTCGGCGGTCTTTGATGCGGAATACTACTATAATACTTACCAGGATGTGCAGCAAACCATCGGTTTCAATGAAGAGGATCTGCTGGAGCATTTCATCCGTTCTGGTATGGCAGAAGGGCGCATGGGCAAAGCTGATTTTGACGTCCGCTCTTATATGAAAAATAATCTCGACCTGCTGGCCGTTTACGGCATCAAGGATCTGAGCGCTTATTATTATCATTATATACAGTCGGGAAAAGCCGAAGGGCGGACAGCGGGATATCCCTCCAGCAATGCGGATGAGATCGCTTCTTTTTCCACCCAGTACAACACCGAAGAAGACAGGGCAACCAACGTGGAGCTGGCGGCGCAGCGAATCGACGGCATCGTTATCCAGCCCGGAACTTCCTTTTCTTTCAGTAATTCGATCATGTCCAGAACAACGGAAAACGGATATGTGGTAGCTCCTTCTTTTGCATCGGGCAGAGTCGTTTCCAGCGTGGGCGGAGGCATCTGCCAGGTATCCTCCACCTTATACGTGGCTATGACGCTCTCCTCCATTCCTGCTACGGAAAGGTATGCCCATTCTCTGGCAGTAGACTACGTTCCAAAAGGATTGGACTCAGCTATTGTCGAAGGTGTAAAGGATCTGCGTTTTAAAAATCTTTATGATTATCCTATCCGCATCGACTCTTCTGCGGAAAACGGAACGCTGACCGTTGCTATCAGCAAAGCGGAGTCATAGAATAAAATTTTTGTATTCGACAAAAAATAATAGTTGACAAATTTGTAAGGTATATGTAAAATAATAGATGTTGGTGCTACAAATACCAATTAAAAATGCGCGAGTGGCTCAGTTGGTGGAGCGCGACCTTGCCAAGGTCGAGGCCGCGGGTTCGAGTCCCGTCTCGCGCTCTT
>ERZ808040.274-NODE-274-length-49007-cov-4.942735_pt1 | contig 49007 bp, 40 predicted proteins | sample MGYA00380191_ERZ808040 | MGnify/ENA primary metagenome ERZ808040 (study PRJEB31490, sample SAMN06133395) | mouse gut metagenome | isolation source: J6 | host: mice | place: China: Chengdu | collected 2015-05 ...
ATCGCCGGTTGCATCCCGCCATTTTTCTCCAAAACAGTCGGGATCATCCCGGACATTCACCTCAAAAACGGTTTCAAAGAAGTCGAACAGCGCAATAAAAACCTCACCGGAGCACTTTCCATTATCCAATTTTTCTGCGGAACGTTCCACTTCGGAATAAATGTCCTTTATTCCATTTTCGGCTTCCGCAAAGTTTCCTTTTTGTATCAAATCCCTCACTTCATCCCACTTTTGCTTTCTGCAAACTCCAAAATCTCCTATCATTGACATGATTCCTTCCCCCTTCTATATTTCATGTAAATATCATTGACGGTTTCATTTCATTATTCTGCTGCTTTCCCATACATCAAATATCATATTTTGCCGCAAGCCTTGCAGGCGGAAACCTTAAGAGCCTTGCCGCCGGCAGCAGGGAAATCAGCAAATAGTAAGCCATGATGCACACACAGGCAAGCGCGCCTGCCTGCCACGGCAGGATCATCGAAAACCCCAGATCGGTGAGCAGGTTTAAGACCGCCACCACCATCCAAGTCACAACGGCCGCAGGCAGGACACTCTCCACGGAAAGCATCACGCTCTCCATCGCAAAGATTCCCGCCACTTTCCTTTTCGGGAGTCCCAGAAGCCGGTACACGGCCATTGTGCCGACGCGCTGCTGTACATGCGCGCGCTGGAGCAGATATAGCATTGCCATTGATAGCAAGATGACCGTAAGGGTGACGATGCTCCTCGCGTCTGCCCGCAGGGATGCCGCCCTGCGGTATTCTCTTTGGGCTTCCGCATTGCGGTTCTTAAGCTGGTATATGATCTTATCGCCATATTCCTGCTCCATCAGTTCCCGGACCGCCGCTTCCATACCCTCCGCATCCGGGGCATAAAAACGGTAGTCGTAATTGTTCATCGAGATCAAAAGCTTTTCAAACGCCGCGTCGGAAACAATGAGGTTGGCGTAAGTTTCCGCCCTCACTGCTGCAACGATCTTATATTGGAGGCTGCTATTGACATTAAATACCGATCCCACTTTGTTTTCGTAGGCAACCCCGGCATTGTTCGTCACCACAATGCATTCCCCTTCTTTTAACGCTTCCCCCTCATAAAACCCCGGATACCGTTGCATGAACTCGGAATAACCCATCAGCTCCGTCGCCATATCCCCCACACTGACCAGCCCCGAAAGCGGAAGGTATATGGTGGGATCACCGCAATCACAGATCCCGACGATCTCCGGCCGATATTTCTTCTTGAAAAAATCCGGCTGCATGCCAAGAAACTGCGTGATTTCCCATATATTATTCTGCAGGATCCCGTCCTGCGATAGCACATAGTCCAAAATCCAGCGGTCGACCACGATCTCCTCGCTGTTTTGCGGCATCCTCCCGTAGACCAGCTTTGACTCGTCCAGCCGGCTGACCGGGACATAGCTGAATTTTTGCAGTTTCACGGACACATCCGTAAACTGTGGGAACAAATCAAAAGAAAGGCTTGCAGGGGAGGCATTGACATGCGGGATCAGTTCAAAATCCTGCCCCTTTTCCTTTAGCTTCACAATCACTTCCGGCATCAGCGAAATCACCCCTTTTGGCTGGAAGGGGTCAAGCCCCTCCCCGCGTTCCACCTTCAAGTCAAGAATATGGGAATCGCTGGTCACAAAATCTTTTGGGTCAACATTAGAGACCGTGAGATAATCCCCCACCGTCCAGATCGTGAGTACGGTCATTGCCATCAGGAAAAACCGGACACTTCTGCGCTTTGCACCGCCATGCTTTAAGAAACGGCGCGCTTCCGCAAACATCATGCGCAGAGAAAAGCCGTTGCCTGCCTTCGCCGGGATATCCGGCTGCGTATACGTAAAGCCGTCCTCCATTTCCTCCAGGGACAGCACCGGGGAACTGCCCTCCACCAAAACAGGGGCTTCGCCGGTTTTTGAACAGACGAAGGGCCTGCCGTCGTCGGATTTGATGATGATCTTGTCGTTCAGGAGTATGACGGTAAGCTCTGCCGGGGCGGCATCCTCCTGCGTCAGCACGCGGAGTTTCATACTGTCCGCCTCCGCATAAGAAGCGCTGTAATCTTCCGTGTACAGCGCACTGCCTGACCCTGCCGCAAGGCAGTTTCTCTTCCACTCCCCCTCATCCGCAAGGATCCTCCCATCACCAAGGGTAATGATCCGGTCTGCGAAAAAACGGGCAATATGTTCCTCATGTGTCACCATGACCACAAGGCTTGTCTTTGAGATCTCGCGCAGGAGTGTACAGATATTCCTGGTATTTTCCTCGTCAAGGTTTCCGGTCGGCTCGTCCGCGAAAATCACCTTCGGCCGCCTTGCAACCGCCCTCGCAATCGCCACGCGCTGCTGCTGTCCGCCCGAAAGCTCCCCCACAATCCGCCTTGCATAGCGCGACATATTGACGGCCGAAAGCGCTTCCTTCACCCGCGCCAGCCTTTCCTTGTGGGTAAGCTTGAGACAGTGCAGCCCCAAATAGACATTGTATGCCACGCTATGGTCGGACAGAAGGTAATAATTCTGGAAAATATAACTAAAACTATTGTTCCGCTCACGCTCATACTCCCCCGTCCCCGGGCGCGAAACCGCTGTATTTAACGCACAGATTGTCCCGCCGTCAAAGGTATCAAGTCCTCCCACCGCATTTAACAGGCTCGTCTTGCCGCAGCCGGAAGCGCCCACGATACAGACAAAACCCGTGTCGGGCAGCGTCAGCGAAATATCGCGCAGCACATGGTTGGCGCTGCGGCTCTTTTTATCATATATTTTATTCAGATTCTTTATCTCAATCATAGCTTTGCCCCCTCTTCGCCCATCTCCAGATCCGCATCCTGCAGTCCCAACGGATATACCTGCGCGCCGATAAAACGCTGTATCCACAGGAATGTCAACAATCCCGCCGCAAGATGGAGCAGCAGAAAGAACAGGATATTTCGCGGCGGGAGATATTTCAGGATACCGTAAAGCCGCCCTGAGCCAAGCCCCACCCCGCACGCTACCGCCGCGGCAGAAAGCAGCTGCCCGCAGAGCGTGAACAAAAGGATCTGCCAGACAATGGAACCCTTTGCCGTGCGGCAGGAAAGACCAAGATTTGCCAGAAGCTTAAACTCATTTGTCTCCATGCCAAACATTGCCCGAAGCACTAAAATCTGTAAAAAGAACACCGCAAGGGCAGCGAGGATACAGACTTTTAACGTCTGGAGGCGTTCTGCCGCAAGCTCCCCATCCTGCTTTGTGGAACCTACACGGTAAGGGGATATGGCGGGATACCCAAGGGCATGTACCGCATCAAGCACCCGGTCAGTATACGCGTAATCGTTGATTTCAAGCGATACGACCCCGCCGCCGCCCTCCGGCACAATTTTATCAAAATCCTCCGGGGAAACGAGATAATATTGAATGTAGTTGGAATCATGTACCCCGTACGGTTTCAGAAGAACGGGATTTTCCGGATCTTTATATCTAGGGAAAGAATATTCCGTTTCAAAATACTCTTTCCACTTATCCAGGTTCCCCCATCCATTTCTGACATACTCGCTGAAAATCATGTTTAATATGGCAGTTTGTTTCGACGACGAACAGAGAAAACGCCCCTCCATCGAACGCTCCCCCGTATAGTGTAAGTCCGGTTCCGGCACGTCATAGACCGGGGCGACCACTGCCCCGAACAAACTTTCCCCGGTCAGCGCACGGCCTAACTGCCCGGAAACATATAGATGTTCCCCGGTATCCGTGACACCCACGACGGTTGCCGCAATCCTGATATAGGAATCGGCGGCCCAATGCTTCCGGTTTTGGATGTAAAAGGTAAGCTCACTCCCAAGCAATCCCTTATCCCCCGCGGCAACGACCTCATACATCGTCTGCGGCAAACGCCCCGCCGTAAGAAAATCACCCTCCCCCGCCCCATATGGGACAGTCTGTAAATAAAGGCCGTTCCCCTTTAGGGTAAATTCTTCGTTCACGGTTCCGGTCAGACTTCCGGAACTGTCCACGACCGGCTGATAATGAAATTGGTAATCGGTTCCCTCCCGGTAGTAATAATTGATATCCGGAAGAAACCCGTAACGCTCGACGTTCCTTACATACGGCACGGCGGAAAGTCTTTCCAAATCCTCCTCCGTAAATTCCCCCTTATCCCGCCGCACGGCTACAATGCGGGTATCCTTCCCGTTCAAAAAAGCGGAATCATCGTATATCCTTGTAAAATTGTCGTCCAGATTTACCACAAAAGTACCAAGAAAAGCAAACATTGCAAACGCAGTAAAGGCAAAGAAAAGTACCATGACCGCGGACCAGACCGGGCGCGATGCCATCTGCAGCCTGGCGGTGTAAAAACTTAAATTCCTGCCCTTCCCCTTTGTTTCCGGCTCGGGCGCACGCACTTCCCCGGTTTCCCGGATGCGGACATCCGACTCGATCCCGCCTTCCCTGACTGTAATATGGCGCGTGGCCAAAGCCTCCACCTCATCAAAATCATGGGTCACCATGATGACCAGCCTCTCCTTCGCCGCCGCGGCAAGGAGCTTTACCACCTTCGCACTGTTCTCGCCGTCAAGATTTCCCGTCGGCTCGTCCGCGACCAGTATGGGCGCAGGCTTTGCCAGGGCGCGCGCAATGGACAGGCGCTGCTTTTGCCCGCTGGAAAGCTTTGCTGCCCGGCGCTTTTTCTCACCCAAAAGTTCCACTTGCCCCAAAATCTCCTCCGCACGGACGGCGGCACGCGCCTTGTCCATACCGGTAAGCACGAGTGCGCTGACTACATTTTCCAGTACCGAACAACCCACAAGGATATCATAATTCTGCGAAATATAACTGATACGGCGGTTGCGGTACTGTTCCCAGTCCTGCTGCCCGTAATGCGATGTCGGCCTCCCCGCCACCGTCATCTCCCCGCTCTCGTACGGCAGGATGCCCCCGATCACCTTCGCGAGTGTGGACTTCCCGCTGCCGCTTTCCCCTGTCACCGCGACAAATTCCCCCAGACAAAAAGAAAGGCTGATATTCTGCAGCCCCATCACGACCGACTGTGTGGAGGTATAGTATTTTGAAATATTCCCAAGCGCCAAAAATTCTGACATAGTACAGGCTCCTCCCCCTAATCTCCCATCCTGCCATCCCGCAGGCATACGGAAACGAATGGGATTAGTATAGGACACATTCGATAAAAATGCAAGTAACACGAACCATTTTCATGTAATTATTTTATTTTTCGGCAAATAATGCTTTTACATCCGACTCTCCCAAAGCATCAAAAAGATACATTCCGGGTCTTTTCGCACTCCCGATGCCCGGCAAAATAACCCGACACAATTTTGTCCGCATTTTTCTTGATTTCCCCGTTCATTGCGATTATAATGTCCATGTTGGTTTATGATCGCCCTGGGGGATGTTTTCTTCCGGGCAAAGATATTATGGAGGTTTCAGCATGGGCGGATTTTTTGCAGTAGCTTCAAAGGAAGATTGCGTATTTGATTTATTTTTCGGCACGGACTACCACTCGCATCTTGGCACAAGGCGCGGCGGCATGGCAGTCTACGGGGAGAAGGGCTTTGACCGCTCGATCCACAACATTGAAAATTCCCCATTCCGCACCAAATTTGAGAAAGATGTCAACCAGATGAAGGGAAATTACGGCATCGGATGTATCTCGGACTACGAGCCGCAGCCTCTCCTTGTCCGCTCGCACCACGGCACCTACGCGATCACGACGGTCGGTAAGGTGAACAATACGGACGCAATCGTGGACGAGCTGTTTGCAAACGGAAATTCACATTTCCTTGAGATGAGCGGCGGCGATATCAACACAACCGAACTTGTTGCCGCCATCATCAACCAGAAGGAGAATATCATCGAGGGAATCCAGTACGCACAGGAACTGATCGACGGTTCCATGACCATCCTTTTGCTGATGCAAAAAGGGATTTACGTCGCGCGCGATAAGATGGGGCGCACGCCCGTTGCCATCGGAAAAAAAGACGGGGCGGTATGTGCTGCCTTTGAAAGTTTTGCCTACTTAAACCTGGGCTACACCAATGTCCGGGAATTGGGTCCGGGCGAAGTTGCCATCCTCACGCCGGATGCCGTCACAACACTTGCCGACCCGCACAAAGAAATGAAGATCTGCACATTCCTCTGGGTATATTACGGCTACCCGTCCTCCTCCTATGAGGGCATCAGTGTTGAGCGCATGCGCTATAACTGCGGGAAATTGATGGCAAAACGGGACAATGTCAAGTCCGACATGGTTGCCGGCGTTCCGGATTCCGGAACCGCACACGCGGTTGGCTACGCCAACGAGTCGGGCATCCCGTTCTCCCGCCCGTTCATCAAATACACGCCAACTTGGCCGCGCTCCTTCATGCCGACCATCCAGCAAAAGCGCAGCCTGATCGCGAAAATGAAGCTCATCCCGGTGCATGACCTGATCGAGGGCAAGAGCATGGTGCTCATCGACGACTCGATCGTGCGCGGCACGCAGCTTGGGGAGACGACCGAATTTCTCTATCAGAGCGGCGCGAAGGAAGTCCACATCCGCCCTGCCTGCCCGCCGATCATGTACGGCTGCAAATATTTGAATTTCTCACGCTCGACTTCCGATCTGGACCTGATCACCCGCCGCGTGATCGCCCGCCTTGAGGGCGATAAGGCAAACGACGAAGAGGTACTTGCCCGCTACGCCGACCCGGACACGGAAGAATATGCCGCAATGGTTGAGGAAATCCGCAGGGAACTCGGCTTTACGACCCTGCAGTTCAACCGTCTTGACGACATGCTTGAGGCGGTGGAGATCGACCCGTGCAAGCTGTGCACATACTGTTGGAACGGAAAAGAATGATTAGGAAGGGCGGTAAGTTTTAAAAGTTTATGTAGAACTGACCTGTATTAGAATATAGGTTGGATCCGCCCCGAAAAATGCGTTGTTGTCCTCCTTCCCACTTTGCGCTACACTATCCATGCAGGCAGACATTGCCGGAAGGAGGATTTCATTTATGGAAACAACCATTGGGGAGCGCATCCGGGAATTGCGCAAAAAAAATGACCTGACACAGGAAAAGCTTGCGGATTTCCTGTGCGTATCCTGTCAGGCCGTATCAAAATGGGAGTGCGGTGTGGCGAGCCCTGACCTTTCACTGATTGCACCGCTGACCAGACTGTTCCATGTCTCGGCAGACGAGCTTTTGGGACTTGAGGAAAACCCCGAAAAAGAACGGCGCAAAGAATTGGAGGAATTGTACAAAAAGACATGGCAAACCGGAGATTTGAAGGAGCGATATGAAACCGCCCGCTCTGCCGTCAGTGAATTTCCGGGGGAGATGAAATATTTGTGCTGGCTTGCAGGCTGTGAGGAAGCCCTCGCACACGAATGCAAAGAAGACAGCGAATACTTTGCATGGCTGGAAAAATCCGTGCGGAATTACCGCACGGTCATCGAAAATACAAAAGAGCGTGATGTTTTGTGCCCGGCAGTCTCCGGCATTGTGATCTCCCTCTCCCTCCTGCGCCGGAAGGAGGAGGGATTAAAATATGCCGCACTTTATCCGGAGCCGGAAGAGCTTAGCAGGCTTGAGGTCATGGACTGGGTTCTTGACGGGGAAGAAAAGCAAAAAAACCAGCAAAAACTTTTGGAACTCCGGTTTTCTGATTTTATCCGGACAATGTTAAATGCGGGTGGTTTCGGGAATCCGGACTGCCTGATGCACCGGCGGGCGGCCTGCGACATGATCAAACTCATGGTTCCGGACGGAAATTATCTGTATTACCATGATTTCTTATACTTAAGTTATGTTGACCAGGCCGCCATGCTGACCCAAAGCAAGGATCTTGACGGGGCAATGGCAGCACTGAATACCGCTTATTTCCATGCTGCACAGTATGACGATATGGTAGCGGCAGGCAGGACGGTTCACCGATATACCGCACCAATGTTTTGTCTGGTAGAAATTGATTGTTCAACATTTTGCCGCTCTTCTTCGGAAACAAACCGCGAAGGTCTTTTGTCATGGCTTAACAGCAAATATTTTGATGCGCTGCGCGGGAGGGAGGATTTTCAGGCTTTCGTCCGGAAATGTTCGCAGTAACGGATGAGGCTGCCGCATAAAGCGGGGCTGCCAGGGATACCGCAAGTGTTATGGAGCACGTGGTATCCTTCCTGCCCCGCCCTGTGCGGCAGCATCTAAAACTGGCAGTTCTCCCTGTGGTCAAGCGTATCAAAACCATATCCGCCCTGCCGGATCTCCTGAATGATATCTTTCAGCATCGAAACCGTGAGCGCGTTCGCCGCCGCGTCGTGCATGAGGATCACCGGCTGCTCATAGCGGAACACATCCTTAAAAATATTGCTGCGGATCGAGTAGCGTGTCGGCTTCCCGACCATGTCCTCCGCACTGACGTTCCAATCGTAGTAACAGAAACCACGGCGCTCCATCTCCGTTTTTAAGTTTTTCATGACTTTCTTTCCGTAACGGTTGGTGCTGCCGCCCGGAAAACGGAAAATAGAGGGCCGGATCCCTGCCACCTCATAAACTTTCTTGTAAAGCTTCTCATAATCCGCAAGAAAATCGTCCACGGAACGGTAAATCACATCATAATCATGGCAGTATGTATGCAGTCCGATGGTATGCCCCTCCTCCACCATGCGCTTCACGATTTCCTCACGCTCCGGGGTAATTTCCTCCCCGATCAAGAAAAAAGTCGCATGGATCCCTTCCTCCTTTAAAATGTCAAGCACCACCGCCGTCTGCTCACTTGGACCGTCGTCAAAAGTAAGGTAGGCGATTTTTTTTTGCTGTGCATCCGTCACATCACCATCCCCCGCCTCCACATCCGTATCCTCCTGCCCCAAGATATCCGTTTCTTCCCCGTCCCCCTTCGGCGCGTACAATTCAGGGTAGAGCAAAACGTACTCCGGAAGCTTTGGGACATCCACATTCTTCTCCCCGCTCCGCAAGACCTCCATCTCATTTTCCAGAATGCTGAGTACCATATACTCCGAGCTTGTGTCAAACATGACAGGCACCGAGGGCTCCTCCGCCCGAAATTCCGATACGGTTGCCAACAGTGCCAGACTGCCGATGCAAAAAACACTTTTCTGCCATTTATGCTTCATTGCCGCCATCCTTTCTATATGATAAGTCCAAGCCGGATTTATGCCTTTTCCTCCTTTGCCTGGCTGACATAATCTTCCTTTTCGGCATTTCTATCAATATATGAAGCATACGGCATATCTCATAACAAACTACATAAAAAAGGCGGGCTGCCTCCAAGGCTTTGCCCGGACAATAAACAGCACATAGCCAACTACCCTTGCACACAAAAAAGAGAAGGAACCTTTTTGGGGTTCCTTCTCTTTTTTGTGTGCAAGGACATGCCTTTATACCCGGATTGTCCCTTTTACATTTCTTCAAAGCGCTGGTGGAATTTATCTTCCCCACACACATGCTTCTCGCCTTCCTCACAGATGATGTAATCCCTCTCCCGTATAAACACAACACCGCGGCGGTTGCGCACATACGGGCAGACGATCGAGCCGTCCTCCCTCTCAACCTTGACTAAGCCGTCAAGGACAAGTCCGTCGTTGGTGATGACCTGCGAATACAGGCGAAAACCGTCCTCCATCCCCTTTCCGATTTCATACTGCGCCGCCTCAACCATCAGCGAAGTCCTTTTGTACTGCTTCATGACCAGTTCCCTCTCTCTCCATAATTTCTACGATTTTCTATTTGGATGAAACCTATGGGATATTGTATCATGTTTTTGTGATTTCAGCAATGAGCAAAAACGGAATTTTCCAAAACAATGGACGGCAGGAAGTCCCCTGCCAGATTCGAAATCTCGTTTCATCCCATTCGAACCAGGCGGGTTCACCACAAAGACAAGGCGTTGATCTCCCGCCACGCGCGCAGCACCTCCGCCACACTCCACGCCTGCGTGTAGCAGCCCCTGCTCCCGCAGGCGAAATCGCCGTCAAAAATCTCCGCAATCCCGCCAAGACAACCGTCCGCCATATGATCCGCGAAACTTTCCATCATTTCCTTTAACAGCGCGCGGTTATGCGAATCCCCGCACATGGTTTTTGCCCACGCATCAAAAAACGCTCCCGAAAGAAAGCCCCAGGCCGTTCCCATATGATACGCGAGATCGCGCCCGATCAGCCTGCCTTTGTACTCCCCGCGGTAGCCCGCCTCCCCCTGTGCCAGACTGCGCAGCCCGTACGGGGTGTAGAGTTTTTCGTACACGGCACGCACGATGCTTTGCTCCTGTTCCTTTGTGGGCATAGTAAACGGCAGGGAAACGGCAAAAATCTGGTTCGGGCGCAGCGTGGTATCCCGGATGCCTTCTTCCTCGACCGTATCACACAAATAACCTCTTTTTGCATCCCAGAATTTATCGCAGAACGAATGGTGCACGCGCTCCGAAAGTTCCCGCAGTTCCTTACCGCACGGGATATTCCCGTCCTGCCGGCCGTCCTCCCCTTTTGCGCCGCCCGCAAACCGTTCCCCAAAAAGCCTCATACAGCAGATCGCGTTATACCAGAGCGCATTGATCTCGACTGCCTTCCCGTGACGGGGTGTCACAACGATATCCCCCACGCGCACATCCATCCACGTCAGCTGGTCAAGCCCGCCGCCGCCAAGGATCAGGCCATCCGAATCCATATGGATGTTGTAGCGCGCAAGCCCGTCCCGGTAACTTACAAATATCTCGCACAGGACAGGATAAATTTCGTCGCGGATAAAGATTTCCTCCGCGCAAAGTGCGGAATTTCCTTCCACGCCCCCTTCTGTTTCCGGAAACTGCCCGCGATAGCATGGCAGCCCCGTCGTGTACTGCAAATATTTGTACACTGCATGAAAATACCACAGCGAAGCGTCGATGGTATTGTACATCGGTTCCTCCCCCGCATTGTTCGGGAACACGTTCGGCAGCATCCCACGGCTGACATACTGCGCGAACGACTTTAACACCTCACGCGCGTCGTCAAAGCGCCCGGTCGCAAGCGTCAGCCCGGCAAAAGCAATCATTGTGTCGCGCCCCCAGTCCGCAAACCATGGGTAGCCCGCGAGCACGGTTTTTAATCCCGTGGATTCGCGCTGAACAAGAAAATGATCCGCGGACAGCACAAGCCTCCCCGTCAGCGCGTCCCCCGCGTCCGCCTGCTCCAAAAGTGCTTCCCCGCGTTCTTTCGCCGCGTCAAAGATCTGCCTCACGCGCAACAGCACGTCCGCCGCAGGCTCTTTCTGGCTGCACAGCCCGCAGAGCAGCCCCAGCTCCTTCCTCTCCCCCGGTGCCAGGGTGACATGCAGTTCATACGGGGTAAAATGATTGTCCACACCCGTAAATCCATTACTCACGTCAATGCAATAAAGTTCGTTCTCCTCAATCTTGTAATTCGGTGTTGCCATTGAGGTCTTGCGGTCCGCACGGTCATAAAACTCTCCCTCCGAGGCCGAAAAACATATCCTGTATTCCGGCGCTTTCCCTGGCGTTAAAATGAGCCCGCCGTCAAAACGCTCCACCTCAAAATCAAGGTCGCCTTTCTCGCTGACCGACCCGAACGGGCGGAAATTGAAAAGCGGGGTCACGGAAAACACCGCTTGCCTGCTGCCGTTGTTCACAAGCTCATAGCATATTGCCGTCTCATTTTTCCCGTAAGCGAGCGCGATCTTTTTGCACACGGAAATCCCATCCGTCTCATAGCGGTATTCCGGCCAGAAATCAAATGTAAAACCGGTCTGGTAGCGGTATCCAGTGCGCATGTAGCCCGGATATTGCTGTGCCGCCAGATCCCTGCGCTCCACCGACACCCCTTCCGTTGATGCCTCCGGCGCAATATCACGCATTGAAAAAAGCTGCTTTCTGCCCACTTTTTTTGCGGTAAAAATAAGCTCCTCATGCGTTTTGGCAAGCACGAGCACCCGGTCGACCGGCGGGTGCAGCGATGCGGTCAGATACGATGAAAAGATTCTGCTGCTATTGCCGTGAACCGTGCTGTTGGCATAACCGCCAATCCCGTTCGACAGCAGCCACTCCCTTGTGTTGCCTGTCTCAAAATCCCGGAACGCGCTTCTCCCGAAGCGGTATATGATCCGTTCCCGCGCCATATTTATACCCTCCTGCTCTGTTCTGTTTTATTTTCCTTCAACGTGCCTGTTCCAGCATTTCCCCGATTTCATTGACTGCAAACTGGTATTTTTTCCCGCAGAACTGGCACCCCGCCTCCACCGGCTTGCCATCCGCAATCATTTTTTCAAGCCCGGTGCGCCCGATGCTAAGGATTGCCCTCCCGACACGCTCCCTGCTGCAGTCACAGTGATAGGATACCGGCTGCTTCTCATTGACGCGAAGCCCCATATCCCCCAACAGTTCCGACAAAATCTGCTCCGGCATCATCCCGGCATTAAGCATCGCCGTCACGGAGCGGATGCCGGACAGGCGCTCCTCCAGTGCCGCGACCACTTCCTCCTTCGTGCCCGGCATGAGCTGTATGATAAATCCCCCCGCGCACCGCACCGTGTTATCGCGGTTCATCAGAACACCGAGCGCCACGGAGGACGGAACCTGCTCCGAAGCCGCAAAATAATACGTGAGATCCTCCGCGATCTCACCGGATACGAGCGCGGTCTGACCGATGTAAGGCTCCTTTAATCCAAGATCCTTGATCACGGACAACGTCCCTTTCCCGACCGCGCCCCCCACATCCAGCTTGCCGAGCGCGTTTGCCGGAAGGAGTACCTCCGGCTCATAGACGTAGCCCTTGACCTGCGCATGGGCATTCGCCGTCACGAGAATCCCGCGCATCGGTCCGTCCCCGTTGATCTTTAAGGTCAGAAGATCGTCCTCGCCCTTCATCATACTGCCCATCATCAGACCCGCCGTCATCAGCCTGCCGAGCGCCGCCGACGCGACCGGGCTCATACCGTGGATCACGCGCGCCTGTTCCGCAAGCTCCCTTGTTGTCGCTGCAAATGCGCGGATCTGCTCGTCTGCCGCCGTCGCGCGCACCATATAATCTTTGTTTGGCATGTTTTGTTCCTCCTGTATTGAGTACCGCATTTTCCCTCCCCGCGCCCCTGCCTGCAAAGAGAGTTTTTGCCCGCCTCTCTCCAAAACTTCTTCCCGGCGCTGTTCGGGTATATGATGTTTTTCAATTAACAAACCCTTCCCTAAAGATAGAGCTTCCCATCCTGATGTTTTTCACGCGCGATAAAGTACATGCGCTCCGTGTGCTCCGTCACCAGCTCATGTGTGCACGCCTCATACATGGCCACAAACTCAAGACCCGCTTCGGCCATGAGGCGCACGATGGTTTCCGGCGTGTAAGCGCGCTGCAAGTGCGTCTCGCGGATACGCCCGAACAGTTCCTCCTCATCTTCGTCTTCGAATTCCACGCGCTGAAAGATCGTGATATCGTACTGGTTTAACCCCGTCTCCTCCTGATACGCATTCTCCCAGATCAGACTGCAGTCCTCGCGGTTTTCCGCAATCGTCGTATCGCCGATCACATCGCGGTATTTATGGATGGTATTCATGTCAAAAATGAAAATCCCGCCGGGATCAAGATAATTGTTCACAAGCCGAAATACCTTCCGCAGATCGTCTTCCCGCGTGATATAATTCATGCTGTCGCAGAGGCTGACAATGGCAGCAACCGTGCCATAAAGTTCAAACTCGCGCATGTCCTGATTCAAATACAAAATATTGGAGGGCTCATTTTCTTTTGCCGCACGTTGTTGTTTGATACTCCCCCCCTGCGCACTCCTGCCTGCCGCCGCGGCCTCATACTCCCTCGCGATATCCAGCATATCTTCCGACAAATCAATGCCGATCATATCATACCCCGCATCGCGCAGCCTGCGCGTGATACTGCCCGTGCCGCAGCCAAGCTCGCAGACAAGCCCGCCATCCACACCATATTCCCTTAACAGGCCAATCAAATAGCGGCTCCATTCCCCGTATGGGACATTGTCCATAAAGGTATCATAGAGCGCCGCAAATCCCGTATATGCTTCCATCCCAAAACCTCCGCCTCAAGTCCCCGGCCCTTCCCCCGCCAATGAACCAAATTTCATCTCTCAATCATATCAAAACCGCCGCCTTTTGATTATACCACTTCCATGTTCCGTTTGCCACTAAAATATGGGGCATAGCAGCGCCATGCCCCATAACTTTATCGCCAAACGACTAATCTGTTTTGTTGTCCGTCTACTTTGACGTTGCTGCGATGTGTCAGTCTGTATCACAAACCACACATCATCTTTCCCCTTTTGTACCTCACTGCTATAATATATATTTTCCTATCCTTGATCTCTCATTCTTTTTCAGCATGTGAGGTGTCCCTTCCGCAATCACCTCGCCGCCGAATGAATCCGGTCCGGGGCCTATTTCGATAATCCAGTGGCAATTGGACAAAACTACAACATCATTTTCCAAAAGGCTCTTTAAAAGCTTGATACGCTGTGCTTCTCCCCCGCTTAAAGCGGGTGTTGGTTGTCCCAGGGTAAGATATCCCAATCCAAGAGATTCCAATTCACATAAAATAGAATGAATTTTCTTCTCAGAAGCAAAGAATTCCCCCGCCTCGGCAATTGTCATCTCCATTATTTCAGCGATATTCCTGCCCTTGTATGTTATCTTTAGGACTTTCCGATCATATCCGGTTCCATTGCATTCGAAACATTTTGATTCCATAAATGCTTCTTCGCTAATAGCGGTTTGAATGCTTCCTGTTCCTCCGCAGAACTTGCATGCACCTGCCGAATTAAATGAAAAATCCTTTGACTTGTAATTATATTCCTTCGCCTGGTCCTGCCTTGCAAAAAGCGCCTGCACCTGCTTCATAAATCCTACATATGTTGCCACTGTGGAACGGTTATTTCTTCCGATCGGGTTCTGTGATACATAAACGTAATCTGTAATATGACACGCCCCATAGAGCGCTGACCCTTGTGTGCTATCCTCCGCGATCCCATCCCAAAATGCATGTTCTTCCTTTCCCGAAAAAGAAAAGTATTTTTCCAACAAAGGAACAAGCGTTTTTGCAATCAGGGAACCTTTCCGCTGCCGGATACTCCGGTTATTCCCGCCAATTTATGCAAAGGAACGCACACATCAATATTTTTTAAGTTATTTGCATTGGCATTCTTAATAAGCAACGATGCGGTTTCATTTTCCTGTATCGTCGTCGCTTCAAATTTTTCACCGATTTTATTGATGTATTGGGCAGTTATGGATTTATCACATAGAAGCAATCCTTGGAAGCTTCCTTCATAGAGAATACTTCCACCCCTCTTTCCACCAAAAGGTCCAAAATCAATAATATGATCCGCCCTTTTCATGGCTTCCATATTATGCTCTATAATAATGACCGTATTTCCTTTTTCACAAAGAAGCCGCATCTGATCAAGCACCTGTATTTTTTCCGTCGGATGCAGCCCTGTCAGGGGCTCATCCGCAATGACCACCATATCTTCCATTGTACTTTGCAATAATGATGCTAATTTTAAACGTTGATATTCCCCCCCGCTAAGACTCGGAATGGTGCGGTAAAGGGTTAGATATCCCAAACCGATACGTATCAGGTCATTTAATCGGGCGGTCAGCAGTTTCCCAATATTTTTCCCCAGTTCTGTAACCTCATTTCGTCCCATCAACGTTTCAATAAAATCTTGTAAGCGGGTGACAGAATATTGCGATGCTTCCGGTAAAGAAACCGTCCCGATTTTTATACTGCGGCCTATTTTATTTAACCGGTCTCCCTTACATTCCGGGCAAATGCGCTTATGCAGCAGATTACCGGTATAATTCCCTTCACTATAAAGTTTTACTAAATATGGACCAATCCCACGGAAATTACTTTTTTGCAACTGCATCCCATTTAAGAAAGAATCCACAACAAATGCCGGCTGTTTCCTCAGAGGTTTTGACAAATCCGCGTGCAGTGCTTCTGCAAAAAAAGGAAGCTGCTTTTTCAGCGGCTTACATTCCGGAATCAATGTGCATAAGTCCGGCAATGTCATATGGTTGTTCTTTCGGATAATTTCAAAATCCACATCCACCACATATCCCATCCCATTGCATTTTTTACAATTCCCGGCAGGTGAGTTAAATGATAATTGACGGCTTTCTACCGAAGGGATTTCCTCTTTACAGATAGGACAGTTACAGCCAGGCCTGTTCTTTTTCCCGCAGCTTAAACACCTGATCTCTCCTTCGGCCAAATAGAATAAACGCAAATAATTCAAGATTCCGGTTTTCGTCCCCACCGTTGACCTTGGATACCATCTTCCCGCACAGGAACTTTTGACACAGACCGTTGGATTTAACCCTACAATACTCCCATAGTAATCATGAACACACGTTTGCTGCGGCAGCCCGAGGCTTTCCAGATATTCACAGCATCCGACCTCATCCAATATATCAGAAATCAAACTTGTTTTTCCTGAACCGCTCACCCCGGTCACTACAACAAACTTGTTTTTGGGGATCTCTACATTCACATGCTTTAGGTTATGTAAAAATTCATTCTTTATTTTTATAAATTCCATGATCCGCCTTCTGCCCCCCAAAGTCTTTCACCGTTTCTTTCCACACTTGCTCCACTTCTTTTGATGCCATAGAGTTTTTTTCACACAAATAGACCTGTATCAAATCCAGCTGCGGCGTGCAGATAATATATTGTCCTCCTGCACCAATCGCATAGTATGTCTTTAACCCATATACGTCACAGTTCCACCAGCCATACCCATAATACAGCTCTTTTTCTGCAGTCTGCACTTTGCCTGCAGTTGAAAGGCAGACCCATTTTTCCGGCACAATCGGCTGACCGTTCCAAATGCCCTGTTTTAGGTATAGATGTCCAAACTTAGCCAAATCCCTGCCGCAAAGTTTTAATCCAAACCCCCCGTAATTTACGCCTTTCGCATCGGCTTCCCATTCAATATGGTCCGTGCTTTCTGCTTCATTTCCGATGCCCATTTTCGCAAACAATGTTTGCAAATTCCAAAGGTGTTTTTTGGGTTGCCCGGTATAAAATATTTGATAGTAAATTATAGTTTGCATCATTATAATTAAATTTCCCGATATTCTTCCGGTTTACCGGCAGATGAAGCAGCATATTTAATTCGTCATCACTCTGGCTCATACGTCGGTTAAACCCGGCATTGGCCGGACAAAAAATCCCCGATGTCATAGTAAGGAGATTTTCAATCGTGATATTTTCTTTAAACCATTCCTGCGGTACTGAAACAAACCCGGAAAAATAATCCGAAACCACATCCGAAAGACCAAGATATCCTTTCTCGATTGCAATTCCAACTAGTGCGGACAAAAAGCTTTTTGTTACGGAAAATATATTTCCTTTTGTATTCTTTGTAAATCCCTCTCGATAACATTCTCTGACAATAAATCCATCCTTTACAACCAGAGAGCAATAAATTTTTTTGTTTTCCATAGCAACTTCCTATGATTCAAGTAAATATGGTCCCACTATTGATCCAGCCGATTCTTTCAGTTCTTCCGCGAAGCCTTCCATTATGATATTCCCACCATAACTTCCGCTATCCGGGCCAAGTTCAATGATATAATGGCACCATGATAATCTGCTTCGTAAAATGCCCCATCATATACGCCCCCTTTCCGGTTGATATGATAAAGCATGACACCGTGCCAAAGTCAAGAGGAAACACGGAAATCGTCCGTTTCTGCAGGGTGTAAAAATCAGGGCGCAGGTTTTTCCGACAACATGATTGCTTTGCGCGGCGGCCGGCGGTATAATAGCAGTATCCGCCGCCCTTTTTCCCAAAAGGGAACGGCCAAAAAACATGCTTTCCCAGAAAGGTGCTTTCCTATGAATACCAGACCAGATCCATGCCCTGCCGGTTCTACCAAAGACCATGCAAAAAAGCCCTCCCCGCCCAACAAAGGCGGCAGACAGGTTCTCCTGTTCGGGCTGTTTGCCCTGCTGGCTGCCGCTATCGGCTTTACGGCGGCAAATTTTCCGAAAATAAAAAATGCATTGTTCCTGCGTTTCGCATCCCCGCAGGCTTATATGGCTTACATCGAGGCAAACTATTTCCGCGCACAGGGAAAAAAGTGGCAGGCGGAGCAGCAGGCATTATCCTCCCTGTTTGAAAACAGGAATTTGTCCGGTGCCAGAGTGGATCTTCACATCAACCATCTGCTTACCTCCCTTCTCCCAAAAGAGGGTACATCCACAAAAAAACCGGATTTATCCGGCATATCCCTGCTTTTTTTGGCTGCGGAAGAAAAGGAGCTTTCCCTGTTTCAGTTTTTGGCGCAGGTTGGCGGATCCCCGCTTGCCTCGCTCGATTTCCTCACGGATGCTGCCGCAGAACAGATTTATATCTCCTGCCCGCAGGCGGGTGATACCGCCCTTGTGGTATCCACTGCGAAGGATGACCCCATTGTCATGCTGCTGCAATCTCTTGGCAGGCTTTTGCAGGCGTTTCGGGCATCCATTTACGATACGGTTTCCGCGGATCCTTACAGTTATCTGTTCCCTTACCTTGATGTCATCACAGAAGTCACGATGGACCGCGATGTACCGCTCCCTGTATCGGATGCAGATCTTACCGGAATCCGCCTGAATATGCTGCTCTCCCTCGATACCGCGCTCGACATTGCCGCCAAGCAGCTCGACGGGCTGAAAAACGCCCCCGGGGTCACGGATCCGCTGCTGCCCTGCTACGAATTGTCCGTCGGGTTGCTCCGCTATCTTGCGGAGCACGATTCCGCCGACCTTGGGATCACCGCGTATGTTGATGATGACGGCAAGGTTTTGGGGCACGAATTTTATATCCTTTCGGGGGATGATGTCCTTCTTTCCCTTACCGGAATCCTGACTCCTTCCCCTGCGGGCGGAAAAAGCGGGGAACTTACCCTGTTCTCTAAGCTCGGGAACTCACCGCTCACCATTCTGCTCTCTGTCTCCGAACTGGGGTTTGATGCCCCGACCGGTCTTCCCACCGGGAAGATCAACATTTCCGGCGACCGTCTTTCTGCACTGCACTTCCAGTTGCTTCTTGGCAGCACGGATCATCTGCCGAAGGTTTCCCTGCTCGTGCGCGCACTGGGGGGAACGGCGGCCTCGCTCGAACTTACGCCGACCGATATGGTTCCTGGCTCCTTCCCCGACCCGCATGGTTACCGGGAGACCTATGCTTTGACGCAACTGCCGTCCTTCCTGAAAAGTTTGGATCTTTCCGGCATCCTGTCCGACCTTCAGGACAGAACCGGCATCGACCTTCCGCTTCTTCTGCCCGCCCTGCCGTTCTCTGTAAAATGATCCTGTCAGAGCCGGTAAGATTCGCCCAGACCTAAAATATGGAAAAGCGCAGGACACCGGTTTGGCAGGATGGATGCCTGAGTGCGTATATCCGCCGGAAGCCATGCTGCCCATTTTGGAATTTTAAGAATGTTTTTATATTTCTTTCCTTTTTTCTCCCCTTTATTTGTGCTAAACTATATCTCATCAAAAAAACTTCGCCGCGTTTCACCCGTGCTGCCTGCGCGGCGACATGTTCCCGGATATAGCCGGTTCATGCCAAATGCTCCTGGGATTTCCCTCAGAAAACTGCCTTCTTCCGGATGCGAATGAACTCTTCAGGGCAAATGCACGATTTGCGGGAGAATTCGTGTCAGGGTCAGGAAGCTTAAGCAAGCTGCGTTGGCGGAATTCGGTGCGAAGACCACACAAATCAGGGTGTATCGGTGGCGGGAATGATTTTTCTGACAAGCCTTGGGCAAAGAAAATCCGCGCAGCACAGAAATGAGGTTCCCATGATCACATTAAAGGACAACGACGCAAATGAAAAGAAAACTGCGTTAAAAGATGACGCTTCCATCTACCAGAAGCGGGAGGAAAAAACCGAGCGCCAGAAATTCAGCGAAATGAAGACTTTTCAGGAGAAGGTCAATTATTTTAAAATGTATTACTTAAAAAAGGTACTGGCCGGCATGCTGATCGCGTTCCTGGCAGTTTATCTGATCTACACCATTGTCTCGCCAAAAGATAAAAACCTGCTGCGCGTTGCTTTTGTGGACTATTACTTTATGGAGGAAGTGACCGAACAGATGGCGGAAGACTTTATCCGGGAAAGGCAGATCACGCTCGGCGAACACGAGGTCATCACATTTGACGGCACAAACTACCAGATTTCCGGATCCGGCAATTACAACGCGGCAACCGTATTTTCCACCCATGTCATGGCAAGGGAGATCGACATGGTCATCGCGCCGGAAAGCTCCTTTCAGACTTACGCATTCAACGGTTCCATCGGCTCCTTGACCGAACTTTTGCCAAGCGACCTTTACGGCGCGGTCTCTGACCGCTTTTTCCTCTCCAAGATACGACAGGAAAATGAATCACTAAAAGATGCTGTCGGTGAGGACTATGTGCTTGGCATTTACCTGGACGGCACACCGTTCTGGGAAAAATACGCTTCGTCCGTGAAGGGGGAGGAACGCCCGGTAATCGGCATCATCATCAACGGCCCAAACAAGGAGCGGGCAGTTGAGTTCCTGCGGTATGTATTTCATCGATAACGCATAAAAAAGCTATGGGAAGACATTTTAGATGTCCTTCCCATAGCTTTTTTACGTTCCGATGCGCCGGCTGGCTTATGCAGAGCGCACCAATTCCATCCATACGGACTGCGCGAACCAGCCGCCGCACCTTAAAAATCCCTTCCGCCTGCCCAACGCCCTTTCAATTTTTTGCGGTGATCTGCCCCTGCGCCTTTAACAACTCCGCAATCAGCACCGCGCCGCCCGCCGCGCCGCGCTTGGTATTGTGGGAAAGGCCTACGAACTTGTAATCGTAAACCGTATCCTCGCGCAAGCGTCCCGCGAACACACCCATTCCTTTTTCCGAATCACGGTCAAGCTTTGCCTGCGGACGGTTCTCCTCCTCAAAGTAGGTGATGAACTGCTCCGGCGCACTCGGGAGCTTTAACTCCTGCGGAAGCCCCTTAAAGTCTTTCCACGCCTTTAAAATCTGTTCCTTCGTCGGCTTCTTCTCAAATTTAACGAACACGGCAGCCGTATGGCCGTCAGATACCGGCACGCGCAGGCACTGGCAGGTAATGACCGGAAGCACGGCCTTCTCAATCTTTCCATCCACAACCCTGCCCATGATGCGCAGCGGCTCCTGCTCGCTCTTTTCCTCCTCGCCGCCAATGTACGGTATCACATTGTCCACCATCTCCGGCCAGTCTTTAAAGGTCTTTCCCGCGCCGGAAATCGCCTGGTAGGTCGTAGCGACCACCTCCTTTGGCCCGAATTCCTTCAGCGCCATCAACATCGGCGTATAGCTCTGGATCGAACAATTCGGCTTGACCACGATAAAACCGCGCGTTGTGCCAAGGCGTTTTTTCTGCGTCTCAAGCAGCGCCAGATGTTCCGGGTTTAATTCCGGAACAACCATCGGCACGTCCTCCGTCCAGCGGTGCGCGCTGTTGTTGGACACCACCGGGGTCTCGGTCTTTGCGTAAGCTTCCTCGATCGCCTTGATCTCTTCCTTTGTCATATCCACCGCGCTGAACACAAAATCAACGGTCGAGGCAACTTCCTCCACATCGGATACGTTCTTTACCACAAGCTTCTTTACCGTCTCCGGCATCGGGCCTGTCATCTTCCAGCGGTCACCCACCGCTTCCTCGTAAGTCCTGCCCGCGCTCCTCGCACTTGCCGCCACCGTCACGACCTCAAACCACGGATGGTTTTCTAACAGCGCAATAAACCGCTGCCCCACCATCCCGGTCGCACCTAAAATACCAACTCTCAATTTACTCATCTGATTTCCCTCTCCTTCTGCGGAATGTTTTTCCTCCACGGACATTTGTTTTTTATATGAAAATATTATACGGGATTCGCAGGAAAAATCAACTGTTTTTCCGGTTTTTATATATATTTGTGCAAGATGCCCAAGATTCGTCCAGCGGTTGCCGCCAATCCACGGAATTTGCACAAACATGTCCGGCGAACCTGCATGCAGAACTTTCTTTACGCAATCCCGGATAGCAATTCCTCCAGATCCCCCATCGTCGCAATTGCGTTCACGGCCTGGCGCAGCTTTGCGGAATGCGGATATCCCGCCGTATACCAGGCAACGTGCTTGCGCATCTCACGGATTGCGGTAAACTCCCCTTTCTCTGCGATCTCCGCCCCCGCATGGCGCAGGATCATTTCCTTCACTTCGGATACGGACGGGCGGGGCGGCTCCTTCCCGGTCGCAAGGTATTCTTTTGCCCGTGCAAAAAACCATGGGTTCCCCTGCACGGCGCGCGCTACCATGACGGCATCACAACCCGTTTCCCGCTGCATCCGGACCACATCCTGCACGGTTTTCACATCCCCGTTGCCAATGACGGGGATGTGCAGGGCCTCTTTTACCTGACGGATGACCTCCCAGTCCGCCGCACCGCCGTAGAACTGCTCCCTTGTCCTTGCGTGCACCGCGACCGCGGCAGCACCGCTCTCCTGCGCGATTCTCGCCACCTGTACGGCGTTGATATGCTCCCCGTCAAAACCGGAACGGATCTTCACGGTGACCGGTTTTTGAATGGCGCGGGAAATGGCAGATACGATCTCTCCGATGCGCGCCGGGTTCTTCATGAGCGCCGAACCCTCACCGTTATTTACAACCTTCGGCACCGGGCAGCCCATGTTGATGTCCAATATGTCAAAGGGGCGCTCCTCCACGCGCTTTGCCATCTCCCCCATGATCCGCGGATCCTCGCCAAAAAACTGCAGCGCCACCGGCCGCTCCTCCTCAACCGTCCGGAGCAGGGCTTCTGTATTTTTATTATTATAAAGGATTCCTTTTGCGCTGACCATCTCCGTGTAGATTAGATCCGCCCCCTGTTCCCTGCACAAAAGGCGGAAGGGCAGATCCGTCACGCCCGCCATGGGTCCAAGTACCAGAGGTCCGGCGATATGGACGTTTCCGATCCAAAACCCCATTTCCTTCCCAGTCTCCTCTGCCATCCGTTTTATCCTCCCTCCCACAAAATATGCCGCGGGATTTATCCACTGGTGCAAAGCGGTACACCTCTGGCTTCCCTGTTTTTATTCTAACTGCTCCATCCACAGCACCGCGGACGCATCGCTCGGCATGCGCAGATCCCCGCGCGGCGACACTGCCACCGAACCGACCTTCGGTCCGTCCGGCAGGCAGGAACGCTTAAACTGCTGTGAGAAAAACCGGCGGTAAAAAGTGCGCAGCCATTTTAATACCGTGCCGGAATCATATTCCCCCGCAAAAGCATGCACCGCCAGACGATAAATCTTGCGCGGGGCGAAGCCGAAACGCATTACATAGTACAAAAAGAAGTCGTGCAGCTCGTAAGGACCTACGATATCCTCGGTCTTCTGCGCGATCTCCCCGTCCTTTGGCGGGAGCAGTTCCGGGCTGACCGGGGTATCCAGAATATCGTATAAGACCCGTGCCAATCCGTGGCTCTTTGCCGTATCCGCAAAAAAGCCGACCAGATAGCGCACCAGTGTTTTCGGCACGGAGGCATTGACCCCGTACATCGACATATGGTCACCGTTGTAAGTCGCCCAGCCGAGTGCCAGTTCCGACATATCGCCCGTCCCGATAACCAAGGCATTATGCTGGTTTGCCATATCCATCAGAATCTGCGTGCGCTCCCGCGCCTGCGCATTCTCATAAGTGACATCGTGCACTTCGACCGGATGAGAGATATCGCGCAGATGACCGCGCACAGCTTCCTCAATCTTTACTTCGTAAAGCGTCGCGCCAAGCTCCCTCACCAGCGCGCAGGCGTTCGCGTAGGTGCGCCCGGTCGTGCCAAAGCACGGCATCGTGACTGCGTGGATTCCCGCCAAGTCTAGCCCGGCAAGCTCAAAGGCGCGGCAGGTAACAAGCAGCGCCAAGGTGGAATCAAGCCCGCCGGAAATTCCGAGCACCGCGCGGGACATTCCCGTATGCACAAGCCGCTTTTTCAAGCCCATCGCCTGAATGCGGATGATCTCCTGACAGCGCGCGGCGCGCGCCTTCTCGTCCGACGGGACAAACGGGGCTTTGTCGATATAACGGGTCAGCGCAATCTCCGGCAGGTGATCTGTCTTTCCCGGAAGAAATCCTTTCTGCCATTCCTTTTCGCATTCCGGCGCGGACACGTTGCGGGTATTCCCTTCTTCCGCCGCTGTCCTTGCATCGCTTCCCGTCCCGCAATCCTGCGCAACCGCAAGCGACGGCAGCGTAAAATACAACGTTTCAAACCCTTCGTCATCCACCCGGAAGGTTGTCATCCGCCGGCGTTCCCCCGCCAGCTTTTCCAGGTCAACCTCCGCTGATATGGCTCCGTTTTCAAACCTTGCGCTCTCCGCCAAAACCGCCCCGTTCTCCGCGATCAGGTTGTGCGCCGCAAATACCAAGTCGGTTGTTGACTCGCCCTCCCCCGCATCCGCATACAGGTACGCCGTGACCGTGCGCGCCGACTGGCTGCTTACAAGCTGCCTGCGGTACTCCGCTTTCCCCGTAGTCTCGTCGCTCGCGGACGGGTTGGCAACCAGCAATGCCCCCGCGCAGGCCAGTGCCCCGGACGGCGGGTTCGCCACCCAGAGATCCTCACAAATTTCGACACCGAACACAAAATTTTTCAAGTTCCTGCATGCAAACAGAAGCTTAGTCCCAAATACCGTCTCCTCACCGAAAAGGCGGATATGCTCCGTCCGCCCGTCCCCTGCGACAAAATGTCTCGCTTCATAAAATTCGGAATAATTCGGCAAATGGGTCTTCGGCACAAGCCCAAGAACTCTGCCGTCCTGAATCACGGCTGCCGCATTGTAGAGCTTACTCCCCTTTAAAAACGGGAGCGTGAAAACGACTGCCACATCCATGCCGCGCGTCGCCTCCCGCACATGGTACAGCCCTTCAAGCGCCGCGTCCGTCACGACATTCTGCAAAAACAGATCCCCGCAGGTGTAACCCGTCATGCACAGTTCCGGCAGCACCAAAAGTTTTGCGCCTGCTGCCTCTGCACCGTTCACCGCCCGGATGATGTTTTCGGTGTTAAAATGACAGTCCGCCACATGAATGTCCGGCGTTGCTGCCATGACTTTTAAAAATCCGTCCCTCATCTAAAACCCTCCTTCCAAAATGTTGCGGCACAGCCTGCAGCCACACGGCACGGCTGCCCCTGCGCCCTGTAGCTGAACGCTTTATGCCGAATCCGCTTCCTAAAATTTCCTGAAATTATTCAGGTCGGTTGCAATGATCTTGAAGCCGCGGATCAACCGGTCAAACATCCCAAGCCGGTAGAACGAGATCAGCACCATCCCGACCGGGATGCCCAGGATCATACCGACCACACCGGAAAACTGGTAGCCGACAAACATAAAAATAAGCGCGGCGAACGGGCTGACCCCGATGCTGTCCCCGACCATTTTCGGCTGCAGAAGTTGTTTTACGAGCAAACAGCCAAGGTAGAGGAACGCCAGTACAATGGCCCGCTTGTAATTTCCGTTCACAATATCAACGACAATCCAGGGACCTAGGACCGTACCGGTTCCAAACACCGGCAAAAGGTCAAGAAACGCAATCAGGAGCGCCAGCAAAAAAGAATAATTCACATGTAATATCTCAAACACAACAAAGAGAATCAGCGTGATGATCCACATAATCTTAAACTGCGCCTTAAAGTATCCCCCGACTGCGTTGCGGAAATTATCGGTAACCAGATGCCATGTCTTTTTCACAGATTCGGGCACGATGCGCGAGACCGTCACAGCCAGCTTATCCTGCTCCGCAATGATGAAATAGGATGCGAGGATCGTAATGATAAATTGCAGGAAAAAATTAGCAATATTTTTCACATAGCTGCCGGCATCCGAGAGCGTCGGCAGGCTGATTGAACCGACAAACTCCGTGACATACTCGGTGATCGTGGCATTGATATTGCCAAAAGCTTTCTGTAAACCCTCCGGCAGCTTGACCAGCACCCCGGAAAGCTCCTTCGAGAGCGTGTCAAAAAACGCGGTCACGGCATTGACAATGTTCGGGATGTCCTGTACCAGGGAAACGGCCTCATGTATAATCAGCGAAACGGCCAGATAGATCAGCCCGACCACGGATGCAAGCACAAGGACGATAATGATCGCCGAACCATGCTTGCGCACGATTTTGATCTTTTTTTCCATAAATTTCACGACCGGATTTGCAATCAGCGAAATGATAAATCCGATCACGAAGGGCATGAAAAACCGTAGCAGTTTCGGCAGCACAAAAATAATCAGAAGCATCAACACAGCCGTCAAAAGCAGATTTGTTAAAATTTGCAGATACACCTTTACCTTTTGCATAAAACACCTCCCACAAGATTTTTTGTAACTACTGCATCCACCCGTCCCATTTTTACATCTTTACCAGCGGCCGCACCAACAGCGTCACAAAAAACAGCAGGGATGCGACCACGACGATCATCGGTCCCGCTGCCATATCAAGGTAAAAGGACAGGATCAGTCCGAGGATGCCGGAAAAAACGGAAAGCAGCACGGAAAACAGATGGTATTCCCTCATATTTGCTGCCATATTGCGCGATGCTGCCGCTGGCAGGATCAAAAGCGCATTGATGATAAGAATGCCGACCCATTGGATGGACAGCATGACAATCACCGCGATCAGGACAACAAATATATTGTCGATCAGCGCCACACGGATGCGCTTGCTTTTGGCAAGACTCGCGTTTAGGCTGATGGCATGCAGTTTATTAAAGGCGAATGTCCAGAACAAAAGAGTTACCGCGAGAATGATCAGAAGGCGCAAAATCTCCGCCGGGGTGATACTTAAAATATCCCCGACCAAGAGTGCCGAATATTTTGAAAAACTGCCCCCCCGGGATAAGATGACAAGCCCAAGCGCCGTGGAGAGCGAGGAGAACACCGAGATCACCGTGTCGTTAGCCGCAATCCCCGAATGTCTAATCTTGTTGAGCAAAAGCGCAAAGACAGCCGCGAAAATGACCATCGACAGACCCGCGTCCGTCACGCCGAAAATGACACCCACCGCCATGCCCGTCAGCGCCGAATGTCCCAGCGCATCCGAAAAAAAAGCCATGCGGTTGTTGACGATCATCGTGCCCAGGATCCCAAAAAGCGGGGTGATGATAAGTACTGCCAAAAGGGCATTTTTCATAAAATCATATTGGATATAGTCAAACGGAAGGACGGCTTCCATCCATCGGTATATTGTCTGCATATGTTTTCGTTTCCTCCCGGAACAGGCGTATCTCCTGTTTCCCTGCGATTTTCGCCTCCTGGCATATGGCACCGCTTGCCCGGTTCTTATCCGGACATGTGCCATTCCCCGCCGGTAAAGGGATAGGTTCGTTCCCGCTTCCTAACCGAATACCTCGTGAAATTCCCTGCTTGAAAACACTTGGGCAGGGCTTCCCTCTTTTCGCACCGTCCGGTCAAGCAGGATCACATTGTCGGCATATTTTTCGACATAGGCGAGGTCATGGCTGACCAAGATCATAGCGAGGTCGCATTTTTTCTTTAAAGCGTTGATATTCCCGTAAAAAAGCTCCATCCCGTTGCGGTCAATGCCGGAAACCGGCTCGTCAAGCAACAGGAGGTTTGGCACCGGGTCACATGCGATTGAGAGCAGCACACGCTGCAGCTCACCGCCGGAAAGATCCCCAAGCTGTTTATCCATCAGCTCCTGCGCCTCGAACATGGAAAGCGACTGCCGGATGCGCTCCCGCAATGCTTTTGTCCTGCGCAGGAAGACAGGGACATTGCTGACATAACTGGCAAACATATCGTAAACGCTCGTCGGCGTATCCTTCCCGAAATTCAGGTGCTGCGGGACATACCCAACCCTCAGGTCCTGGATGCTTTTGTCGCGCATATCACGGAATTCAATCGTGCCGGTGTGGCGCACCTCGCCAAGAACCGCCTTGATGAGCGTGGATTTGCCCGCGCCGTTGCGCCCGATGATCACCGTCAGCTTTCCGCAGTGGATGTGGAGATTGACATGCTCGATGATGGTCTCCCGCCCGATGGTCACACCGATGTCATTCATCTTGATACAGTGCAGCCCGCACGGCGGCTGCAAGATCCGGTATTTTCGTTTTACGGCTTCCTCGTTCATTTGGTTGGCCCCCTTGCCAAACGGATGCTGCTTTACAGTTTTTCGTTCCGCAGCCATATTTTGCCTGTCCCACGCTGCCGCCCCCCCCTGCCAGCATTGCTCCTTTTCAGGTACGTGGGTTTAACGGCTAAAGCTAATTTATGAAATATTTTTTCAATTCTTCCAGATTATTTCTCATACCGGCAAGATATGCTTCCGGATTGTCCTCACCGGAAGTAAGGGGATCCAGATACAGCACGCTGCAGCCCGTCTCCGCCGCGATCTGTTTTGCAATGCTGCCGGTCTCTTTGTCGGCAAATAGATAGCGCACGCGGTGCAGGCGGATCTCATCCGTCAGTTCTGCAATTTCCCCTGCGGACAGTGCACTGTCCGCGTCCAGGTCAAGTCCGTGCACGACACGGATGCCAAGACTGTCACAAAGGTAAAGAAAGGCATCGTGGAACGTGACGACACGAACCCCGGTAAGCTGATTTGCCAATCTTTCATATTCTGCGGACAGCGCGGTGATCTCTTCACAGTAGGAACGCTGATTTGCCCGGATGACAGCTTCCTGTTCCGGAAATGCCGTACACAGAGCATCGGCGATCGTTTCTGTCTGGCAAAGATAGCGATCCATATCCATCCAGACATGGCCGTTTTCGGCCAGTTCCCCCTGTACCGCCCCATCCGCCAAGCCCTCCGCATCCGGATCATCCCCGCCTGCCTCATCCGCAATATCCGCGTCCGGTGTGCCATGGCTGTCCAGGCGGTCTTCCGGCTCCTCCCCGTGCGCATGGTCATGTCCTTCCCCGGCAAGCAATTCCATGCCTTGGCAGGAATCCACCACGGTAAGCCCACCCAGTTTATCCGCTGCCTGCAGGACAAAAAGCTCCATTCCCCCGCCGTTGATGATGAGCAAATCCGCCGTTTCAAGCAGGAACATGTCCTTCGTCGTCAGCTGATAATCATGCAGGCATCCCGAATGGTTTTCGGTCAGATTAATGACCTGCACCCCCTCCATGCCCTGCGTCAGGTTTTTGGTGATCAGATAGACCGGATAAAAAGAAGTGAGAACCGTCATGCCCTGCTCTTCCCCCTGCGCAAAAGACTTCCTGCCGAATGCCGTGATTAAAATGTAGCTGATCAGGGAAAATATAAGCATTGTGCTGCATATAATCCCAAGTTTACGCCGAAACATAATATTTTTGTTCTCCTATTTTAAGTTCCGCATGTTGCCTCCCACTCCCCTTCCCACGCGGAGCAATTTTTGTCCGTTTCCCTCCCAAAAATTACTCCCGGGCACTGCAGTACTATCGGCTGAGGAAAAATGCTGCCACGAAGCCGAGGGCAAAGGTGAGAGCCGAAACGAGCACCGCCGGGAGTGAGACTGCAGAGACCCCAATCCCCATCAAAACCGCCACCGGGGATGCCATCACAAGCCCTAAGATACCGGAATAAGTATAGAGCGGATACCGCCTCAGCAAAAATTCAATCGCGCGCGCCACGAGCAGGATGCCCGCCAGAACCCCGATGCCAAACGGCGCCAGCAGCGCAACCCCGCTCAGCAGCCCGTCCATGTCAAACGCAGTAAGCGCCTCAATGAAGGAACGGATCTGCCCGATAATCGGCGTGTAATATCCGAGCGCCATCAGCACCATCGAGCCGCTCACGCCCGGTATGATCATGGTTGCGGAAGTGATCACCCCCATAATGAGCAATATCCCCATCTCTCCCGCATTTACCGATAACTGCCGATCATTGCCTTTGTCCCCTCCAAAAATTTGTAACAGGATCACTATCGCAAAAAACGCCACAAAAATCAGTACCGCGCCTGCATCGGCCTTCTTTCCTTTTAACCCGCCGAAAATTACCGGGAGGCCACCAAAGATCAGACCGATAAACAAAAATGCCGTCGGCAGCGGAAAGTGCCCAAAAAAGTAGGTGATGCAGAAGGACAGCCCCGCAATGCTCGCCAGCATGCCGATCCCATATGGCAGAAGTGTTTTGATGCTTTTCTTAAATTCCTTAAAAATATGGTTGATCGCCGATATGATCTTGTCATAAATTCCCATTGATACCATCATGGTGCCGCCGCTCACGCCCGGTATGATATTTGCCACCCCGATCATCGCTCCGCGTAAAATGTCCTTGATAAAATCCATGTCCTTGCCCCTTTCCTGCCTGCGCAGGTTCTTCTTGTATTTTATTCCCATAATTGCTCATACTTAATCATACCACGCAGGGGACAATTTGTCCACGGGGGTTTTCTAAAGAATTTATAAGATTTACAGCCCCCAAAGCCTTACCACTTTTTTACCACACACAAAAAAGATGCCCCGAAAGCCAGATGGCTTTCGGGGCATCCCCTTTCAGAGCTTTAACACGCTCCCTGCTGATTACTGAAGCTTAACGGAGAAGTACTCGTTAAGATCAACCGTATGAAGGACATAGTTGCTGCCTGCCTTCTCGTATACCTTCACGTTCTTCACAAGTACATAGGAAGTACCGGTACCGGACAGATTATTTACATAATCGCCAAGTGCAAGACCCTCATACTTGTTCGTATCCACCTTGATCTGTGCCAAGATGTCCGCAAGGTAATTTGCAGAGCTCGAAGTAAGGACTCTGTTCTCAACCTTAACTTCCGGAGCATTCTTCTTAATGGATACATTCACTGTCTCCGGTACAATGTTACGGTCAGCACCTGCATTAACCGGCTTCTTACCAGTGATCACGAAGCTGCCCTCGTTTACATTGTAACCATTGCCGGCAACGATCACGCTGACTTTCGTCTCGTCCGTCGTCGATACCGCGCCCTGTGCTACGGAGAAATCAACCGTGTAAACGCCTTCTGCAAACGTGATGCGATCCTTCAGGGAAGTATTGCCGCTCTTAATATCGAGCTTATCCGTCAGATCATCCATAACAACCGCATAAGCAACACCTGCGCCATCGCGTGCAACGATCTTGAAGCTGTACTTTGCGCTCTCCATATCGGAGATGTTTGCAGGGTCAATTACTACATTGTTCGAAGCTGCAACAAACTTGTAGCTGGATGCCTTGTTGACATCTGTCTCATTCGGCTTCCTTACTGTGTTGCTGACAATCGTGCTGATCTTGTCATTTACCCATACACGGTAGGTGTAAACACCTGCAGGCTGTAATGCATCGCCCTTGCCCTCGAATGTGATCTTATTGCCATTGATCGCAACAAGTGCCTCTGCTGCTGCCTTATCAACACTGCCCGGTCTAGCCAAAGACTCAACTCTCTGGACACTGACACCGAAATCCTGGCCATACTGATCTTTTCCGGTGAAAGCGATCTCCCTGCTCTCAATACCAACCGCGGAACCACTTACGGTCATAAGCGCGTTGGAGATGGTAACTGCCTGCTGATCCGGAATTACACTTACCAGATCCTGATTTGCCCTTACAACAACGGTTGCAACCGAAGTCATCTTAACGCCGTTGTAATCAAACTTCATAAGGATTCTTGCAGTGCCAGGCTTAACCGGTGCTAAATTACCGGTGCTTGCATCTACAAGGAGAACGGTCGGGTCAAGCGTCTCGAACGTAACACCTACATTCGTAACTTCTGTCTTGTCACTCAGGACAACCTTGGTATAAAGCTTCGGAGCTACACTGTTCATATAGATCGAAACCGGATCCGTGCCCTGCTTGTTATCCTCTACGCTGTACTGGATCGTACCAGCCGTAACGGCTGCCTTATCCACACCTTCTACCGTGATCTTGTTGGAAGTGATCTTGATCTCATTCCAGTTCTCATCAAACTTGCCGGTCGCAAAGGTAGCCTCAAGGTTTACCTTCTGGCCAAGCTGGTAAATCGTAACCTTCTTCTCTGCCCCACTGTTATCTACATAGGAGAAGATTTCGTCATCGGTCGAAACAACGAGATTGGACGGAACCTCAAGCTCGATGTTGTTTGCGTCAAGAACCAGGATACCAACCGTCGTCGGCTCGCCAACAACTGCGGTAGCCGGGCCGGTCAGGACGATCTTTGCGATCTCACCGATCTTTACGGTAAGCGCAACCGGCTCCTGATCGCCATAAGCAAAGTTCAGTTTCTCATCATTTACTAACGGAGCGTACTTCTTAAGGGTAACCGTGCCATCCTCATTCAGGACTGCATCCGCGAAATTCACCTTAACATCACCGCCGTACTGGTTCGTGATCTTAATATCCTTAACGTTCTCGGCTGTTACGCCCTCAACTTCAAGTACGATCTCATACACACCCTTTACGGTTGCGGACTTAACAATCGGGTCGCCAGCCACAATCTTAACGGTGTACTCTTTTGCAACAACTTCCGGATACTCGCCGGTCTCTGCGTTCTTGCCCTCGGACTGAACGGTCCATACCTTAAGAACACCTTCGCCTGCCTTGACAGCAGTAAGCATACCGGTGGTCTTGGTAACCGTAAAGATTTCCGGGGTCAGGGAAAGGAAACGAACGCCGTCCGTGGTGAAAACCTTCTGGGTCTTGTTCCACTCGGTATTGCCGTCAACGTCTTTTCTTACCGCGGTAAGCTGAACCTTCTCGCCTACCTTGATGGAACCTTCCGATACCTGCTTCGCACTCTCGGAGCTAAGACCAACCTTCGATGCATTTCTCTTGACCGTTACCTTACAGGTCTTCTCTACGGTCTCCATGTCATCTGCGGTGAAGGTTGCGGTAACGGTCGTGCTACCAACCTTGACTGCTGTAACCTTACCTTTGCTGTTTACCGTAGCGATGCTCGGATCCGCAGATTCAAACTCAACCTCGGTATAACCGCTCTCCCTCCAATTGTAAACCTTTGCGTAACGCGAGCTCGCATAGGTCTCGGTGATGTCGCTGTTCTTGCCGTTACCATTGTCAAGGTAGAGCAGCAAGCTTTTGTACATCTGCGGGCCATCAGCCGCGGCGGATGCTACCTTGCCCGGCAGCATGGTGACCACCATTGCCAAAGCTAACACGAAGGCGAGCTTTTTGAAGATACTCTTCATTTTTTCTTCCTCCTTAAAAATTTGTAATTTGGTATTATATTCGTGGATACTTTTTGGTCAGCGGTGTAATAATACATTAACTATCGCTTATCCAAATTATAGCAATAGTTTTCGGGGTAAGCGCGGCAGCCCGGTAAGCTTGCGACAAATTTTGCCGCGCAGAAATGAGGATAAAGAAAAATGAGTACAAGAAGATTTGCAAGCCTTATGCAAGGCAAAGATGCGGCCATCGTGATCAGCCGGAGACAAGATTTCTTTCTTTCCGATTGGTATGTATACTGGATGGACAATTTTAAGGCCACTACCGTAAAGCAGGGCACCATTGAAAGCTACGACAAAATTTTCCATCTCTACGTCGAGCCTTTCCTTGGCGACCGCAGGCTTTCGGAGGTCACAAGTCAGGAGATCCAAGTATTTTATAACGAGTTGGCAAAAAACGATTACTCCAAATCAACCATCACTTTAGTTCACGCCCTTGTAACAAATATGTTTAAGCACGCTTACCGGCTCGAATTGATCCAAAAGAATCCGATCGACCACATCATATTGCCGCGCGGGCGGCAGAAACAAGAGCGCCAGGTGCTCTCCCGCGAAGAGCAGAACCTCCTGCTGCGCTATCTGGTCGGCAATGAGATCGAGGATCTCGTGATCTTCGCACTCGCCACCGGTATGCGTCTCGGCGAGATCACGGGGCTGACATGGGAAAATGTCGATTTTGAGCGCAGTGAGGTTCATGTAAAAGAAATTTTAAAGAGAGCCCCAAAGGGCGATTTCTATAAAGACATCCCGAAAACTTCCAAAAGCCTGCGGACGATCCCGATCTTACCAACGATAGTGGAGCGGCTGCGCAGATTAAAGAAATTTCAGGAAAAAAGAAAGCTGGCCGGGAGAATGCCCCGCGCCAACGATTATGAATGCCTCGGAAAACTTGTTTTTGTCCGCCCGGACGGTTCGCCTTACAGCGACCTCCAGCTCTGCCGCTTATTAAAACGCATTGTGACGGAGATCAACCGCGACGACATCGAATTTCCGGCGATCACCCCGCATTGCCTGCGCCATACCTTTGCGACCCGCGCGCTGGAAAACGGGATCTCCGCCAAAGTAGTGCAGGAATTTCTTGGGCATAGCAGCATAAAGCTGACACTTGACCTTTACACGCATGTCATGCATCAGACCAAGGCGGAAGAAATGCAAAAAATGTCCGCGCTCTTTTAATGCTGCAATACACCTGAGACTTCAGGAAATATCGGCTGCAAATATGCCCTGCGGTTCATATCTTTCCAAACATACCGCTGTGCTACCCAAAAACGGTGAACCCAAGTTTTGAGAAATATGAACTTAAAATTATTATCCCGCCAGACATCCTTATCGGTCTTTGCCGCAGCTCACGGCTTACCTTCCCTCTCGGCTGTCTGGCGGGATTTTTTTCATGTTCTTATACAAGCCTCCGGATACGCTCAATGGCCTCCGCGGTATTATCGTATGAACCAAAACCGGTCAGGCGGAAATACCCTTCGCCGCTTGGCCCAAATCCTGCGCCCGGCGTTCCGACCACATTCGCCTGCTCAAGCAGGTAGTCAAAAAATTCCCAGGATCCCATGCCCTTTGGCGTTTTCAGCCAGACATAAGGCGAGTCCACACCGCCGGAAACCGTATAACCTGCAGCTTTCAGCCCATCCAAAATCACTTTTGCGTTGTTCATATAATAACCGACCATCTCCGCGACCTGCTTTTTGCCCTCCTCGCTGTAAACTGCTTCCCCCGCTTTCTGGATAATGTACGGTGCACCGTTGAATTTCGTCCCGTGCCGCCTGGCCCAGAGCCCGCAAAGCGCCACCCCGTCGACCACAAGCTCCTTTGGCACAATGGTGTACGCCAGGCGCGTGCCGGTAAAACCGGCATTTTTGGAAAAACTGCGCAGTTCGACCGCACAAGTTTTCGCCCCCTCACACTCATAGATGCTGTGGGGCACATCCGCCTGCGAGATATATGCCTCATAGGCCGCGTCAAAAACAATGACTGCTTTGTTCCTGTTCGCGTAATCCACCCAGTTCTGCAGCTGTTCCTTCTTTAGCGCCGCGCCCGTCGGATTGTTCGGGAAACACAGGTAAATCAGATCCGGAACCTGCTGCGGCAGATCCGGTATAAAACCATTTTCTGCCGTGCACGGCATATAGGTCACATTGCTCCACCGGCCGGCCGCAATATCGTAAATGCCCGTTCTCCCCGCCATCACGTTGGAATCCACATAAACCGGATAAACGGGGTCACAGACGGCAATCTTGGCATCCGCGGAAAATATCTCCTGGATATTGGCAGAATCGCTCTTCGCACCGTCACTGACAAAGACCTCTTCAATGGAAATGTCCACGCCGCGGCTTTTGAAATCATGCTCCGCGATCGCACTGCGCAAAAATTCATAGCCAAGATCCGGCGCGTAGCCGCGGAAAGTATCCTGTACGGACATCTCGTCCACCGCAGCATGGAGTGCCCCGATCACCGCGGGCGGAAGCGGGAGTGTGACATCACCGATTCCGAGACGGATGATCCTTTTGTCCGGATTTGCTTCCTGGTACTCCCTCACCTTCCTGCCCACCGTTGAAAACAGATAGCTTCCCGGCAATTTCAAAAAGTTTTCATTTATCCTTGACATTTCGTTGCTCCTTTCCCTTCCGGAGGGCTGCCCGGAGATCTTCCCAAAGCTTTTCCCCTATATAAAAACCCCCCGGCTTTTAAAACCTTCTGACATTGGAACTTTCCCGCACGGCACCCTGCTGCCCGCCGTCAAAGCGTCCCCTCAAATACCGTCACCGCGGGGCCGGTCATATAAACATGGCCCCCTTCTCTGTCATAACGGATGCGCAGGTTCCCGCCGGGCATATGCACCATCACTTCCTCACCCGTCCTGCCGTTTTGTATGGATGCGACCGCGCCCGCACAGGCTCCCGTCCCGCAGGCCCAGGTCTCACCTGATCCCCGCTCCCACACGCGCATATTGATATTCTTTCTGTCAAGCACTTGGACAAACTCCGTGTTCACGCGTTCCGGGAATCTTTCATGGTGTTCAAAAAGAGGTCCCACCTCCCCGACCGGAAATGTTTTTGTATCCTCCACAAAAACGACAGCGTGGGGATTTCCCATAGAAACCGCGGTCATACGGTACTCTTTTCCGCCGACGGTGATCGGAGCGTCAACTACCCGGTCCCCTTCTGCCGCCACCGGAACCTGCCCCGGCGCAAACGCCGGAATCCCCATGTCCACCGTGACCTCCGATACCTTCCCGCCCTGCACGGACAGGGTCAGATACTTGATACCCGCAAGTGTCTCAATGGAAAGCTCCGTTTTCTCTGTCATTTTGTGGTCATAAACATATTTGCCGACGCAGCGGATCGCATTGCCGCACATCCGCCCCTGTGAGCCGTCTGCATTATACATATCCATCATAAAATCTGCGGTCTTAGAGGATTTGATCAGGATCAGTCCGTCCGAGCCGATTCCGAAATGCCGGTCACTGACCTGTATCGCCAGCGCACCCGCATCCGATACGTCCTCCTTAAAACAATTTACATACACATAATCATTCCCACAACCCTGCATTTTTGTAAATTCCATAAAATCCCCCTTACAGCATACTGATGATCATCTCTGCCATCTCAAGCAAGTTCACGCCGCTGTCCATACTGTTCTTCTGGATATAGCGGTGTGCCTCCTCCTCGGTCATGTGGTTGCGATGCATCAAGATCAGCTTCGCCTCCTCGATGACCGCCCGCTCCTTCTCACCGCGCGCCTTCGGCTTTTGCTGCTCCTTCCGCTTCCTTTTCATATAACGCCGTGTCATGAGCTGGAGCGTGCCGATCAGATCCCCCGCCTTTAGCGGCATGGGGACGGACATGATCCCGCTTCCGTCAAGCTCCGCAAGCCGCGGGGCAGAAGCAATGAGCAGCATCTCGAAACCTTCCGGTAAGTAATCGTGCACTTCCATGCAATGCATGTCCGGCAGCCGGTAGCCGCACACCACGATCCCTCCGTCTAACCCGTTCGCGACACTGACCGCCTGTGCGCCCGTCGTGCAGACCGCATGGACATCAAACCCGTTCCGTACCAGAAGAGACTTGATATTGTTGGCATCTTCTATCTTCGGGAAAATGATGATGATACGAAGCATCCTGGCCCACCTCCGTTTCCGCTGTCTTAAAAACGGTCAAGATACTGTGAAACCTCCCACTCTGACACGCTCGTGCGGTATTCCCTCCACTCCGCCCGCTTTGCCGCCAGATAATTGTTCAGCAAATTCTCTCCTAGAACCTGACGCAAAAGCGCGTCGCCCTCCAAAGCATCAAGCGCACACGCAAGATGCTCCGGGAGGCTTTTGATGCCCAATTCGCTTCTCTGCCCATCCGTCATCGCAAAGATGTTCCCATCCACACGCGGCGGCGGCAGCTGCCTTTTCTGGATGCCGTCAAGACCAGCTGCGATACAGACGGCCAGCGCAAGATACGGATTTGCGGAAGGATCCGGGCAGCGCAGCTCAATGCGGCCAACCACACCTTTTTTTAAGCCGGTGCGCACAAGCGCCGTTCGGTTTGCCGCCGCTGACCAAGCGATATAGACCGGAGCGCCATAACCCGGCACAAGGCGCTTGTAGGAGTTGACGAGCGGGTTGGTAATCGCCGTGATCCCGCCAATATGGGCGAGCAGTCCCGCGACAAAATACTTCCCTGTCGCGCTCAGGCCGTCCGCTGTTTCCGGATCCGTCAAAAGATTCCTTCCACCTGCATTGTACAGAGAAAAATTCAAATGCATGCCCGACCCCTCCACGCCGGTTTTCGGCTTCGGCATGAAAGTCGCATGCAGCCCGTGCCTTCTTGCGATCGTGCGCACCGCCATGCGGAACGTCATCAAGTTGTCCGCTGCGGCAAGCGCACCTGCGTGGCGGAAATCAATCTCGTGCTGCGCCGGGGCGTTGGCGTGGTAAGATGCCTCGATCTCAAAGCCCATCTGCTCTAGTGTCATGACCATCTCACGGCGCGCATTCTCCCCCGAATCCACGGGACCGACATCAAAAAAGCTCCCGCACTCGCGTGTCTGTGTCGTTGCGTTGCCGTCTTGTGCCATGTCAAACAGGAAAAACTCGCATTCCGGTCCGGCCTGGAAACGGTAGCCCATATCATTCGCCCGTTGCAATACTTTCTTTAATATATGGCGCGAATCGCCCTCAAACGGTGTCCCGTCCGCCCGGTACAAATCGCAGATAAAGCGCGCCACCTTCCCCTGCTGCGGCCGCCACGGAAAAATTTCAAAAGTATCCAGGTCGGGGGAAAGATATATGTCCGGCTCCTCCACCGACAAAAAACCCTCAATCAGGGAACTGTTGAACACACATTGGTTCTCCAACACCTTCTCCAGCTGGCTCGTTGTAACCGCCATATTCTTGAAATTTCCAAACATATCCGTGAACTGGAGGCGGATAAATTCCACATCCTCCTCCTTTACGATCTCAATAATGTCCTGCTTAGTGTAATGCATATAGTTCCTCCTATTTTAAGTCGCACGGCATCCTTCCCAATGCCCTCATCCGTGGACGCAGTCCCTGTCCGCCCCCCGCAACGGTTCGGGATTCGGCTGTTTGATTGTTTTGTCATTTCAAAAATCCGTTTACAATCTGTGCTTCCGCCTCCGTTTCGGTAAGGCCGAGTGTCATCAGCTTCACGATCTGCTCGCCCGCGATCTTGCCGATCGCCGCCTCGTGGATCAGGCTTGCATCCAGATGGTTCGCTGTAATCTCCGGGATGGCACTCACACTGCCTTCATCCATCAGGATCGCGTCGCATTCGCTGTGCCCCATGCACTTATTGTTACCGTTGATCTTTGAGTAAAAAATCTGGCGGGACTGATCTTTTGCAACCGAGCGCGAGATCAGGTTCACCCCGCTGCCCTCACCGTTTAAATCCACATGAAAATCTGTTTTCGCGTACTGCGTGCCGTGCGTCATAATCTTTTCCTTGATGACAAGCGTCGCACCGTCTCCCAGCGTCGCGCGCGTCGTGCGCACGGTCGAGTCCACACCCTTGATCTGCACCGTATCCATCTCAAGGCTGCTCCCCTCGGAGAGTTCAAGGATCGTCTGCGGATTCAGCACACGCTCCCCCTTCCCGTCCCCGGAGCCATAATGCTTCTCAATGTATTTCACCCTTGCGTTTTTCCCGACATAGAAAGTATGGATACCGTCATGCTGTGATTTCGCGTCCCCGCCGTTGTGGATGCCGCAGCCCGCCACGATCGTTACATCTGCGTCCTCCCCGATATAAAAGTCATTGTACACCAAGTCGGTGATACCACTCTGGCTCAGCACGACTGGAATATGCACACTTTCGTTTTTCGTTCCGGGTTTGATGATGATATCAATCCCCTGTTTGTCGGTTTTTGTCACAATGTCAATATGTTCCGTTGTATTCCGCGCCTCGCCCTTGCCGTTGATGCGGAAATTGTAGGCACCATGCGGTACCTCATGGATGTCCGCCACCTGCTTTAACATCTCCATCTGTATCTGATCCATAATAAAACCTCTTTCTAAATAAAAACATATTTTACGGCGTTCTGCCGCACTTTCATAAAAGGGGGGATATTCCATCCCTGCCCTGTTCAGCCTTTCGTGAACTGGCATCCCGATGCCATCCCCAAAAGTCCCGGGAGAATCTCATCTTTTGCACCGCTTTGTACCACTTTCCCGTCCGCGATGACGATCACCTCATCCGCGATATTTAAAATCCGCTCCTGATGCGATATTATCAGGATGGATCCATGTGTCTCATCATGCATCTTCTCAAATACCCGGATGAGGTTTTGGAAGCTCCAAAGGTCAATCCCCGCCTCCGGCTCGTCAAAAAGCGTAAGCTTTGTCTTTCTTGCGAGCACCGTCGCAATCTCGATGCGCTTTAATTCCCCGCCCGACAGACTCGCATTGACTTCCCGGTTGATATAATCCTTCGCACAAAGCCCGACTTCCGAAAGATAATTGCACGCCTTCGCCGTGCTGATGTTCTCCCCCGCGGCAAGACCAATCAGATCTTTCACTGTGATCCCCTTAAAGCGTACCGGCTGCTGGAAAGCGTAGCTGATGCCTTTCTTCGCGCGCTCCGTGATGCCCTGTGCGGTGATATCCTCCCCGTCAAGCAGGATCTGCCCCTTCGTCGGCCTCTCGATCCCCGCAATCAGTTTTGCGAGCGTCGATTTGCCACCGCCGTTTGGACCCGTGACCGCGATAAATTTATTGTCCGGAAGCGTCACGCTCACATCGCGGATGATCTCCCTGCCGGAAACTCCCTCCCCGGCTTCAAATGATATATGCTTTAATTCTAACATAAAAACCTCCATAGATTTACTTTTGTGATTTCCTAATAATATTTGCACCGCACGAAACCAAGTATAACACAGAATTTCCATTTTTTCCATAAAAAAACGCAAGAACCCCTGTCCAAACAGCGCCCTTGCTTATTTTAAGTCCCGCGTGCGCCCTTCCCAGTACCTTTACCGGCAGCAGGCCATCTGTCCGCTCCCATAAATTCCACCGGTTACCTGTCCGGGCGCATCTTGGTTATTTGTAAATATTGTAAAATTTTTAATAACTGTGTATTCTCGGTTTGACAACCACAGCATTTTCCTTTATAATAGCACCAAATGAACAGTGTGGCAAGATATTTTTTTCCTCCGCCCGGCTTGTTATATTTTCCCAATTTTGCGGACAAAAATTCATGTTTTCCAACGCTGTCCAAAATATTAAAAAATAGGAGTGTGATTTTTGTGCCCCCCAGTGTCGCGGTAAAATTTGTGATACTATTGATCCTTTTGTTGTTATCCGCCCTTTTTTCCTCGGCGGAAACCTCCCTCACCACGGTAAGTAAGCTGCGCGCGCGCAGCCTCGCGGAGGATGGAAACAAGCGTGCCGTCACCATGTTAAAGCTGATCGAGAACCCGGCAAATATGTTAAGCGCCATTCTTATTGGTAACAATGTCGTAAACCTGTCTGCTTCCTCCCTTACGACCTCCGTTGTATTGGAGCTCTTTGGAAGCCAGGGCGCAGCGATTGCTACCGGTATCCTGACGCTCCTGATCCTGATCTTCGGCGAGATCACCCCAAAGCGCCTTGCCACGCTGCACAACGAAAAGATGGCTCTGATGTACGCGCCGCTTTTCCTCGCTTTTACAAGGCTGCTGACCCCGGTGATCTTTATTGTGAACAAACTGTCGTTTGGCGTGATGTTCCTTCTGCGCATCGACCCGAACGAGAAAGCCGCGCCGATCACGGAGAGTGAACTGCGCACGGTCGTGGATGTCAGCCGTGAGGAAGGGGTGCTTGAGAACGAGGAGCATCAGATGATCACAAATGTGGTGGATTTTGGCGATTCCCTTGCAAAGGATATTATGGTACCGCGCATTGACATGGTATTCGCGAACAGTGAGATGAGCTACGACGAACTGATGGCGGCATTCCGGCAGGATCTGTATTCGCGCATGCCGGTCTACTCCGGTACGAGGGACAACATCATCGGCATCATCAACCTGAAGGATATCTTTTTCTACGAGGGAGAGCCGTCCGAATTCCGCATCCAGAATTTCCTGCGCGAGCCGTTTTTCACCTACGAGTTTAAGAAAACTTCCGAACTGATGAGCGAGATGCGCAAAAACAACACTGCGATGGCAATCGTGCTTGACGAGTACGGCGCAACGGCAGGTCTGATCACACTCGAAGATCTTTTGGAGGAAATTGTCGGGGAAATCCGCGATGAATACGATGCCGACGAGGTCGATTCCATCCGTGCCATCTCCCCGGACGAATACATTGCCGAGGGTGCCGCGAAGCTTGACGACATCAACGATGCGTTCGGGCTTTCCTTGGAATCCGACGACTACGACTCGGTCGCCGGGCACATCATCAACCGTCTGGAACACCTGCCAAAGACAGGGGAATCCATCCAGGAAGAAAATGTGGTTTTCACCGTGAAATCCATCAGCAAAAACCGGATTGACCAGGTACATATCCGGCTGCTGCCGAAGGAGGAAGAAGAAAAAGAGGCGGGGGAAGATTAGCCTCTGTGCTCAAAAATATTCAAAGAGATGGTATAGCCGCATGCGTTATACCATCTTTTTAAGTTGATCTATGATATATATCTGCATTTAACTCCTTATGCCACAGCAAAGCAATAAACCGAAATCTTTTCCCGGGCAAACAATTCCACCTGATCGCAGTGGGGGAGGATTTGCCTGAATGTGCCAAAATCAGCAGTGAGAAGAGACTGCTTGCTATGGAAGAGGCCGTTCCGACGCTGAAGGGCAGCAGCAGATTTCTGCGGTTCGCAGTTCCCTATATCATGAATTTTTTCATGAGGAAAGTGGATTTGGTATTTCCCTGGTTGGAAAATTATGCCGCAGCCCTGCCGGAGAAAGAACGGAGGAAGGACGCATGGTTGCGGCTGTACTGAAATGCTTTTTTGCCGGAAACGCTTTCGAATTGCAGCAGGAAATCATAGCGTCTTATATTGGTATGGAGTACAAGGAACGGAAAAAAAGGAGATATTTTAGAATGTGCCAGACAGGAGCTGATTCAGAGATTCCGGGATAAAAAGTTTTTTTCGAAAGCCACGGATCTTCTGGAAGGATTTGCGCAGGTGGGGCGTTTGATATTCGGGCGATTCTGCGGAATCTGAACTGCGGCACACTGACGGCTGCACTTGCAGGGACATCGGGCCAAGCGGCAGGAGCCTTTTTCGCCAATCTGAAAGATCGGGTCATGTACCTGATCGGCGGAGATCTGACAAACTGGCAGGGAACGGAGGAGGAGATCCCGGCAGCACAGAGGAAGGTGTTGGAGGTAGAAAGCTTCTGTCTGAATCGGGAAGAAGAATCTTAAAACGATAACTGGTTATAAAAATTGGAGCATCCGAAGCTTTTGGGAAATATGGCCTGGCTGTCAGGCCATACTCCGGTACAAACGGTCAGGCATGTGCGCCGAATTTCTAAAACAAAAGGGGGTGCCATAAGCGGTATCGTTATGGCACCCCCATAATCCATCCATGCCTTTCTGCCCTATGCCTCCTGTACTGCCTCCGCAAGTTTTTCGAGAAACTGCCCCATACCCTCAAACCAGTCAATCCCAAGCTGTGAGAGCTTCCCTTCGTCCACTGCCCTCGCCACGGCAGGATCCACCGGGAGCTTGGCAAGCACCGGCAGCATATATTTGGCCGCGATCTCGTCAATATGGCTTTCGCCGAAAACCGGCATATGCTCCCCGCATTTCCCGCACACGATATAACTGTAATTCTCGACAAACCCAAGCACCGGAATTTCCATTGCCCCCGCCATATTCACCGCCTTAGCAACGATCATGCTCACAAGCTGCTGCGGGCTCGTGACGATGATGGTTCCCTCCACCGGAAGCGACTGGAACACCGTCAGCGGCACGTCGCCCGTTCCCGGCGGCATATCCACGAACATATAATCCACATCCCCCCAGACGACCTCGCTCCAGAACTGCTTGACCGTTCCCGCGATCACGGGACCGCGCCAGACGACCGGGGTCTCCTCATTGTCAAGCAGGAGGTTCACGCTGATCACCTTGATGCCGTCCTTCGTGACTGCCGGAAGGATCCCCCGTTCATCCGCAGTCACCTGACCGTGCAGCCCGAAGCCCTTCGGGATGGACGGCCCCGTCGCATCCGCATCAAGGATCGCCACCCGATACCCATTCTTTCTCATCTGCACGGCGAGCGCACTTGTCACGAAAGACTTCCCGACCCCGCCCTTGCCGCTCATCACGGCGATCACATGCTTAATATTGCTGTGCGCGTTCATCGGCACGGCAAAATCTGATTTCTCCATCTTCCTCGCTGCGCAGCTCTCCCCGCACGAACCACAATCATGGCTGCAATTTTCAACTGCTTCCCCTGCCATATCCATATCCCTCACTTTCTAATCTTCATAACGTTATCATTCTTACTGATTCCACAAAGACTTCCGGACACTTGATTTCCGTTCCGCAGATGTTCCACAGTTTTTGTATAACAGCGCGATCCCCTGCACGCCCAGTAAATAAAAAGCTTACTTTTACAAACTGACTTTTTTCTTTAACATCCACACGATTGCCGGGTAAGCGAGCCCCGCGATCACGAGGGAAAGCAGAATTGCAACCAAATGCGCCGTATTGCCCGAAAGCGGATCCACGATCGCGCCGCGGATCTTTGTGACCAATACCTCGATCACGATAAAGAAAACAAAACTTACAACGCCGCGCAGCTTCGAGTTCGCCATAAAAGTCGCGCTCAGCGTGATGGCAAGCATCGCGAGGATGACAACGGAAATCCAGCCGATCACCAGTTCCGCAACATTGATGGCAATGATACCCGCATTGATGTCCAGCGAGAAAAACTGATGCAGAACCATCTGTATCGTCTCAAAAAACTGGTCAATCTCGTCAAACCGCGCCGCCACCACAAAGGCATCCACAAACGCCATCACACCGAACACGGCGGAAGTCAGGATGATCTGGATCATTGCTGAGAGGATTTTCGCCCCCATCACGGAAAACGTGCTCTCCGGCACCATAAAGAGCATATAGCTCTGCTTGGTTCTCAGGTCGTTGTTGTAAGTCATGATACATTCAAACGACACGAAAAAAATCCCCGCAAAAGCCAGCACCGAAAGCAGGAGAACCGCCCGCATTGTCGACTCCGTCTTATCCGCAAAGACACCGTACAAAAAATAAACTTCCAACAGCCCAAGCACCGCAAGGAGCAGGAATTTGGTCATCAGCTGCTTGCGGAATTCATATTTCATCAATTTTAACATAGTATGTCCTCCATTCACGCAGAATAAGCATAGATTTCTTTGTAGAGCTCCACAATCGTCTTGCCCCGCTCCTTATGTAACTGTTTTGCTTCCCCGGCAAGCACAATGCTGCCCTCCTTCACAAAAAACGCGTCGTCAATGATCTTTTCCAGTTCATCCACCAAATGGCTTGACATCACGATCGTCGCGTTCTCGCCTGCCACCTCCTTTACCGCCTCAATGACCTGTTCCCTCGCGATGATGTCGATTCCGTTCAGAGGCTCATCAAGCAGGTAGAGCGAGGCACTGCGCGCCAGCGTCGCCGCAAGCTTTAACTTAGCGGCAAGCCCCGAGGAGAGGGTCTTTGCCTTATCCTGCATCCGAAGCCCCAGCCGTTCCACAAGTTCCTCATATTTATTCATATCAAAATCCTCAAAAAAATCGCGGTAGTATTTCCCGACATCCTTCGCGGTCATATAACTGTAAAAAAACGGTTCCGTGGACATATACGCAATATGCTTTTTCGACTCCTTCCCGATCGGCTGCCCGAAAAAAGTGATCGTACCGGCATTCGGCGCGATCAGCCCCGCCACCATCTTCATCCAGGTTGTCTTCCCGCTGCCGTTGGGTCCTAACAGCGCACAGATGCGCCCCTGCCCGATCGAGAGGCTCAAGTCGCGCACGGCTACCTTTCCGAGATATTTTTTCTCAAGATTTTTGCATTCCAGCATAAAAATTCCCCTTTCCAAATACGTTTCTGGCTGCCCGAAGCCGGACTGCCCAAACATCAGCTCCGGTTCTTTTTTCCACTCACCCATTCAGTTTACACCACTTTATCGCATTCTGCAAGATAGCCCTGTTTATTTTTCTATTACAATTTAATTAAAATTAACTTTATTTAGGGCTTGTATTCTCTCCCGGCATGATTTATAATAAGCAGTTAGAAAAATCATTCGTATCTGGGGCGGCAACGGATTTCCCACCGCCGCTTACAACAAAAACACCCCGGCAAAGCACTTCCCTGCCGGAGTCCGCTTGGAGGTATCTATGAAACATGTGATCAGTCCGCTCGACCTTTCTATGGAGGAACTGGAAAAAGTCCTCTCCCTCGCGGAAAGCATCCTGCAAGATCCGGAAAAATATTCCGAATGCTGCCACGGAAAAAAACTCGCCACTCTATTTTATGAACCAAGTACCAGAACCCGCTTAAGTTTTGAGGCAGCAATGCTTAACTTAGGCGGGAGCGTACTTGGTTTTTCTTCTGCCGATTCCTCCTCCGCCGCAAAGGGCGAGAGCGTGGCAGACACCATCCGCGTCGTTTCGAGCTATGCCGACATCTGCGCGATGCGGCATCCGAAGGAGGGCGCGCCGTACGTCGCCTCCATCCATTCCGGCATTCCGGTCATCAACGCCGGGGACGGAGGGCACAACCATCCGACGCAGACCCTGACCGACCTCTTTACAATCAAAACTTTAAAAGGCCGTCTCGACCATCTGACAATCGGCTTTTGCGGCGACCTAAAATTCGGCCGCACCGTCCACTCCCTGATCAACGCGATGGTGCGCTACCCCGGCTCCCGCTTTATCCTGATCTCGCCGGACGAGCTGCGCATCCCGACCTACCTGCGCGAGGAAGTGTTAGAAGCCGGGAACATTCCTTATCAGGAGAGTAAAGTCCTTGAGGATGTGATGCCAAAGCTTGACATTTTATATATGACCCGCGTACAGAAAGAGCGCTTTTTTAATGAGGAGGACTATATCCGCTTAAAAGACAGCTTCATTCTTGATGCCGCCAAAATGCAGTGCGCAGGAAAAGACATGCTCGTCCTCCACCCCCTGCCGCGCGTCAACGAGATTGCCACGGAGGTGGACGATGATCCCCGCGCCGTATACTTCCGGCAAGCACAGCTCGGTGTTTATGTGCGCATGGCACTCATAATGACACTGCTCGGCATATCAGCCGGCTAACAAATCAGCACGCAAACCCCTCCAACGGTACGGGGAGGGGACATGCACAACTCAATATAGGAGGCAAAAAAATATATGCTGAACATCGGCGGTTTAAACCAAGGCGTTGTCATTGACCACATCAAGGCAGGCGGCGCGATGAAAATATACGAATATCTGAATCTTGAGAAACAAGATTGCAGCGTTGCAATCATCAAAAACGCGAAGAGCAGCAAAATGGGGAAAAAGGACATCATCAAAATCGAAGGCCCGATCACGGTTGACCTTGATATGCTCGGTGTCCTCGACCCGGATTTAACGCTTGACATTATTGAGGACGGAAAGATTACCGCGAAGCGCAACCCACGGCTTCCGGCGCAGGTCACTGGCATCATCCGCTGCAAAAATCCGCGCTGCATCACCTCAACGGAGCAGGAACTGCCGCACCGCTTCCGCCTCACCAACAAAGAAAAAGGCCTGTACCGCTGCATCTACTGCGAACAGGCTTACAAACGGTAAAAAATAATAAAGGCAAACAGCAAATTGGCATCTCCCTGCCTTGACAAGCCATACCCCTTCGGTTAAAATAAATAAAACGAATGTCACCACTCTTATCGTGCAGGGACAGCAGAAATAACAACTGCCGCGGTGCAGAAATGAGGACTGATCATGTATGCTGCCAATTCAAAATGGGACAAGACTACCCGCACCCTGATGAAACTGAATGTCACATTTATCATACTTGTATTTCTTTCGGCGCTCGCGGCCTGTGCCATCCGTCTAAGAGAGCACAGCGCCGGGGCATCCGCACCTGCCTTTTTGCTGCGTTTTGCTGTGCTGCCGGCAATTTCGGGATTTCTCCTATACCTCGTCGGGCAGGCGCTGTTGCGGTTGCATGGTGCAAATATCCGGCTGTTACAGTATGTGCCGGTTTTTTTATGCCTGCTGCTATGCTTTAACGTATCACTTTGGTATTCCGACAATTCCTTTTGCACCGCAGTTTTTCTTTTTCCGTTATTCCTGACCGTGATCTTTTCGGATAAAAGAATGTCACGGCTGGTTACTTTGTGTGCCGTTATCCTTCTTGCATTATCCGATCTTCTCCCCCTGCTGTTTGATGCGGACGATGCCACAACGGTGACCGTCTCCTACATATTCCGCTTCGTGATCAGCCTGTGCATCTATGTTTCCGCTTACATGACCGCGTGCGTGATCATCGAATCAATCGCGTCCCGGGACAAAAAAATCGAGGAAAACATCGACATGCGCAACAAACTTGCAGAAGAACTGAAATACGACCATCTGACCGGTCTTTACAGCCTTGGAACATTCGAAAAACTGATGATTGACTTCACCGTGGAGGCAGAGGCAAACCACGCGCCGTTGTCTATGGCCATCATTGACATCGATAATTTTAAAAAAGTGAACGATAATTACGGGCACGCCCAGGGCAATGTCGTGCTCGTCGCGCTGTCCGAGCTTCTGCAGGGGCATTGCAGCGGGCGGGAGGCAGTCGCGCGCTACGGAGGGGAGGAATTTGTTATTTTCTTCCCAAATACTGATATCGCGGTTGCTTTCACAAAGCTTGATGAAATGCGCAAGGCGTTTGCAGCCCTTTCCTTCGATTTTTTGCCGGAGGGAAACCACATCACCTTCAGCGCCGGTCTCGCCGCCTATCCGGGCAGCAAATGCTCCAACGCATTTTTCTTTGAGCTTGCGGACAAGGCAATGTACGAGGCCAAAAGTTCCGGCAAAAACCGCATCTGTGTACAGCGCGTTTCTTAAGCCGTGCCTACATCTTTGGAGGATGCCGAAATAAAGCATACGGTGGTGATTTACTGAAGAGAACTTTAGATACGGATAAATTTGCAACAAGAACCTACCATGATTTCTTTCCGGCGGGTGCCTTCCGTCTCTGCCGGCCATTTAGCTCTTGACAAAACAATCATCCTGTGATAACATGTCACCAAATTGAAAAGGTCTTTTCCAGAGTCTTTTCAAAGCAATTACTCGGACCACTCCCCCGGGAGTCGAGGCCATACGGACAGCCGGGTCCACTGCCGATCGGCAGCCTTGCGTTGCCTTATTGATTGAGTTAAAAGCTCAAATT
>ERZ808040.275-NODE-275-length-48974-cov-76.823875_pt1 | contig 48974 bp, 39 predicted proteins | sample MGYA00380191_ERZ808040 | MGnify/ENA primary metagenome ERZ808040 (study PRJEB31490, sample SAMN06133395) | mouse gut metagenome | isolation source: J6 | host: mice | place: China: Chengdu | collected 2015-05 ...
CCAATGTTACCGCCAATTTGGCTAGAGCCTGCTGAAGCAAAGTCGACAGGATAGTACAAGCCTTTGTCTTCAGCAAACTGCTGCAACTGCTCGGTAATCACACCCGCTTCAATCTCAACCATTCTGTCGGCTGGATAAAACTCACCAATCTTATTCATTTTATCAAGGCTAATCACAATCTCACCATTACTGGCCACAGCACCTGCTGATAAACCAGTACGACCACCGCTTGGCGTGACGACAATGTTGTGCTGATTGGCAAGCTTAATCACTGATTGTACTTGTTCGGTTGATTTAGGAAACACAACGGCACAAGGCGCTGGGGCAAAGTGTTTTGTCCAGTCTTTCCCCCAGTGCTCTAGGCTTTCGCTATCTGTTTTGATTTGTGTATCATCAAAGCCGTGAGTGTTGGTTAGGCTGGTGAGTAATGTCTGGAGGATATCGGTATCAATGGCCACTTGAGTCATAATTTAAACTGCCCTCATTATGCTTTATAAATTTATTAGATATTAGAAAAAGAAATAGAAGCTAAAAATCCTATTGATTCAAGGATCTAAGATAGCTTCTATATCTGAAAAATTACTGATAAAACCTACTATTAAGTCAGCTGACTAACGGATGATTCGCATACACTGCCCTAGATGATATAAAGAGATCCCCATTTCAGTCAGACTAGAGCGCATGCCTTGATAGGGTATTTTCTCCTCTTCAATATCTTTAAAAGGAAGCGGTATCGTATTGCGGTCGCCACTCAAGATATAATCGGCAAAGCACTTACCCATCATAGTTCCCGTAGTGATGCCCCTACCATTGTAAGCACAGGCGGCTAAGATGCTGTCATCAATCTCAAACACTCTAAATACATGATCTTGAGTAAATCCAAACTGCCCTACCCATTCATATTGCCATTCAAACTTAGGCAAATCTGGGTAATAGTGCTTTTGGATCACATTAGCCCAAGACTGATAAAAAGCTCTTGGTTTCATCTTTTTACCGCCAACAGTACCTAGTAGCAATCTGTTGTCTTTGTCGCGGCGCATACTAGATAAGGCGGTACGGGTATCCCAAGCCCCTGTTCTGTAAGGTAGAATTTTGTCAGCAGCAAGCCCTGACAAAGGCTCAGAGGCAATCTGATAGTACTCGACCAAATAAAAGGTTTTGGCAATTTCTGTCCATTCCCCTTGGGTATAAGCGTTGGTTGCGACAATGATTTTTTCAGCATGAACACTGCCATTATCAGTTCTCACGTACCAGCTACCCTCTGATTTCTCAACAGAGTTTACCATCGAGCTCTCATATATGGTGACACCTAGAGATTTGGCTGCTTTCGCCAATCCATTGACATAAGCCAGTGGGTTGATCGTTCCTGCACGGTGGTCAAGAAGGGCCTTATTAATCTTAGTGGTGCCACAGTATTCATGGCACTTATCCCCTGTCAATAACTCAACATTCGCACCAAGCTCGGTAAGCTGCTGATAACGAATATCAACATCTTCCTCACCAGTGGCATTGTGTGCCATATGAATATTACCCGTTCGCGTATCTTGAGCATCGATATTGTATTTATCAATCATCTCAAATACGTAGCTTGGAGCCAGTCCAAGCTCTTTGGTCAAACGGGTACCGACCTCTTCACCTAAGATGTCATTCAAGTCGCTTGGGCGTGACCAAGTGCCGGCGTTTACGAAACCAACACTACGTCCTGAGCCCCCACTACCAATATTATTGGATTCTAAAACAACAACACTAACCCCTTTTTCAGCAAGATGAATGGCTGCTGATAGACCGGTATAACCGCCGCCTATAATACAAACCTGGGTGCTCTCATCTCCCTGTAGTGACTCAAAGCTGTCGCCTTCTGGTGCAATAATATTCCATAAACATTGTTCTTGTAACATCTCGATAACTCCTCAACCCATGCTACCTTCTAGCTCATAACCACAGATGACTCTTCATTGATTTCTTCTTCTGTGCTTGGCGCTTCACGAGGAATGAACTTATCAAGAGCCAACCACAGCAGACCAAATAAAGGAGACAACCAACAAGCGAAAGCAAAAGGTGCGTAAGTCAACGTCGCGATACCCAGCGTGGCTGCGACAAAGCTACCCCCCATATTCCATGGGATAAGTGGCGATAGTAGGGTACCGCAGTCTTCAATAGAGCGCGTTAAGGTAGTGCGCTTATAACCCATTTCTTTATATTTGCCTTGTAGCAAACGACCGGGCAGAACACAGGTTGTATACACGTCGCCAATAATAGTACCGACCCCTAATACACTACCGTAGCTTGATAAAACCAGACCAAAACGGGTTTTAATAACCTTATCTAACTTAGCCATAATCGCTTTAAGCGTACCGTAGTGTTCTAGTGATCCAATGAAAGCCAAAGCAAAGATGGTTAAGGTAATAACCCAAGTCATCGACATGACCCCACCTTTACTTAATAACTGGTCAACAACTTCAAATCCAGTTTCACTTTTGAAACCATTTTGTAGAACGTTGAAAACATCGTGGATACCAACGCCTTGCATAATCACAGCAATCACTGCAGCAACCACTACCCCACTTAAAACCGTTGGAATGGCTGGCATTTTCATAACCGCTGCAGCAACAACCACAACCGCAGGCAATAGGGTAATGATGCTCAAGTTGTAGTTACTTGCTAAGCTGTCTTGGATAGCCTGAATGGAAGACAAGTCGGCAGAATCGGCGCTGTATCCCATACCAATCCAAGCATAGATACCAAGTGCAGTAATCATAGCGGGGACAGTAGTTGGCAATAGGCCTCTGATGTGCTCCCATAAATCAACACCGGCAGCAGCAGGCGTTAAGTTGGTGGTATCCGATAAAGGCGACATTTTGTCCCCAAAGAAAGCACCTGAAACGATTGCGCCACCAACAAAGTGAGCAGGAATACCCAGTCCTAGACCAATACCCATCATAGCCAGACCAACCGTACCAACCGTTCCCCACGAGGTACCTGTGGCCACAGAAATAATGGCACAAATGACACACACCGAAACTAGGAATGAGGACGGGCTAAAAATACCAAAGCCGTAATAAAGAATGGTTGGTACTGTCCCTGCGATAATCCAGGCACCGATTAACATACCAACGCCCATTAGGATAATCATGGCAGGTAGACCAATTTTAATTACTTTTAAAAACCTCTCTTCCATACCGCCCCATCCACGGCCACGCATTTTCATAAATAATGCTGTGATCAAGATACCGCAGGCTAAAGGAATGTGTGGTGTAAAGTCTTTAAAAACAAAAAACTGAACCATTAAAATAATAGAGGTGAGAACCAGTGGAGCGATATCTAAAATAAAGCTCGACGAAGCTGGATACCCATCTTTTGATGGATTTGTAGGTTTTTCTGTCATCATAATATTTACCTATCCATAGTAATATTTGCCATATCCATGGCTTAAACCACCAACAAACTATAAATATTTATTAATACTAATATTTAATAATAATTAATAATTGATGGTCACTTAATAAAGAGCAATAAACCTTATTGCCCCACAAAACATTTATCTAACAAATGAACGAACTTGGGGTGTCTTCTAAGCAGGCCCACTTCCAAACCGTTTTATAAAAGGTTTTGGAAAATAAGCCGCTTAGAAGAGCTTCAGAAATGAGCTGACTTAGCTTGAGAACTAAGCTAACTTAAAAACTAACCTAGTTGAAGTTAATACCTTGAGCTAACGGCAGCTCAGTTGAGTAGTTGATGGTGTTGGTCTGACGACGCATGTAGTTTTTCCAAGCATCTGAACCTGATTCACGACCACCGCCGGTTTCTTTTTCACCACCGAAGGCACCACCAATTTCCGCACCACTGGTACCAATGTTGACGTTCGCAATACCACAGTCACTACCGCTGTCGCTTAAGAACTGCTCTGCTTCACGGATGTCATTGGTGAAGATACAAGAGGATAGGCCTTGTGGCACATCGTTTTGCATCTCTAGCGCTTCATCAAAGTCTTTGTAAGTTATCACGTATAAAATAGGTGCGAACGTCTCGTTACGGACCACATCGTTTTGCTCATCCATTTCAACAATGGCAGGCTTCACGTAATACGCTTCTGGATATTCGCTATCTAACACACGCTCACCGCCAGTGACTTTACCGCCAGATTTTTTGGCATTATCAAGCGATTTTTGCATGTTATCGAAGCTGTCTTGGTCAATTAGAGGACCTACTAGGTTGCCTTCAAGCGGATGACCGATGCTGACATTTTCATAAGCGGCTTTGACGCGTGGTAGGATTTCGTCTTTTACTGACTCATGCACAATCAGGCGACGCAGTGTCGTACAGCGCTGACCTGCAGTACCCACTGCTGAGAATAAAATACCACGTAGAGCAAGCTCTAAGTCGGCACTTGGCGTTAAGATCATAGCGTTGTTACCGCCTAGCTCTAGCAACGACTTACCAAAACGATTGGCCACTTTGGGACCCACGATTTGACCCATTCGGGTACTACCGGTTGCACTAACTAAGGCCACGCCTTTGTTCTCAACCAACGCATTACCTACCTCTGCTTCACCCAGAAGTACTTGTGATAGATGCTCTGGTGCACCCTCAAATTTGGCCAGTGCTTTTTCAAATAAGGCTTGGCAAGCCAGCGCAGTTAGTGGTGTCTTCTCTGAAGGTTTCCAGATGACTGGGTTACCACAGACGATAGCCAGCGCTGTATTCCATGACCAAACCGCAACTGGGAAGTTAAATGCCGAAATCACACCAATAACTCCTAGCGGATGCCAAGTCTCACGCATGTGGTGACCTGGACGCTCTGAGGCGATGGTTAGACCATATAGCTGACGTGACAGACCCACTGCGAAGTCACAGATATCAATCATCTCTTGAACTTCACCTAGGCCCTCTTCTTTGATTTTACCGGCTTCATAAGAAACCAATGCGCCCAAATCTTCTTTATGCTCACGCAGCACTTCACCCAATAGACGAATTAATTCGCCTCGTTTTGGAGCAGGCACAGTGCGCCATTCTTTGAACGCTTTTTTGGCATTTGAAACTTGAGTCTCTACATCAGAGACTTGATGAAGGGTAACTTTACCGATAACTGACCCATCAATTGGGGTCTTTACTTCAAAGTTACCATTTTGATATAGGCTCTCTTCAACGCCCATAGCTGACATGTATTGCTTAATCATAACTGCTCCTTCGTTAATTATAATTGAATTCCTTTGCACACTATCAATCTACCCAACTCACCGCTGGGTTGCAAAATAAAAATTTTCTTGCTGCCATTCCCTTTTGGAATGGCATTCAAAACACTTAAGAATAACTAAATCAGACCCTATCAATAGCTTAACTAATAGCCTATAAGTCTGAACAAAACGCTTAGCTAACACGTTGTAGCGTGTCTAAACAACGCTCCAAACTTTGCTCTTGAAGTTTACGATACAGCTCAAGCTCATCATAAACAGGTCTACCCAAAGCTTTTTCGAAGTCAGCTTGGTTTGAATTGCCTTGGTAACTGCTTTGCTTATCTTCTTTTAGATTCGATTGGAAGATACCCGCTGCACTCACCGGTAAGAAGTCTTCATAAACAATCGGCTCTATACGTAACACGCCTTGATTAACAAGCTCGTTAGCTTGATGTGTTGAAATAGAATCCGTGACTGCGTCTTCATTTAATTGATAATAAAAATACGCCAAGTCCTGCTCATGCAAACTATGATAGTCATCTGGAAAGGCCTCAAACTCTTGCGACAGCAGCTGATAATATTGATCTGCATTACTGGCATTTGGGGTCGCACCAAGCTTGGCACGCGCCGCATTTAGTAGCTCATCATATAAAGCACGGCCTTTGGGGGTTAGCGCAACACCGCGCTGCTCAATCTCACCAAAGCGGGCAGTATGAGTCCCAGCGACAGTTTCTCCTGCCTCTCCTGTAAAATTAACCGCCTCTTCTAACGCCTTAAAGCTGGTTTGACGTAGCAGAATCGGGCAATTACGGCGTGGCGGACCTTCGATAATATCTTTGGGCGGAATGTTACGCTGGCTCATGCCTTTTTGAACCGAATCAATATCTAAGGTTCTGGGCGTTAAATGGTTAATATGCGGACCTTTAAAGCCAACAATATCGGCAATCAAACCGTGCTGACTTAACAGTTGATCGTATAACGACTTACTAATTGGCGAGGTTTCATGCCAGCGGAACGTCTCTAGGGCCTCACGTACAAACTCCTCACCCTGCTCTGGGGTTAGACCGCCCTGCTTTTCAAACGTTTCAATCAGCTCAATAGCTCTATCAGTAAAGATATTTCTATTTTCTAGTGCTTGCTTAGCTTTACTACGCAGCGATTCATCTTCAATCAGCTCTAATCTTAAAAGAGAAGTAAATACTCGAAATGGACTGATATTTAAGGCTTCGGTACTCACTGCACGAAACGCTGTAGAATGCACCGGCACGCCTGCTGGTGTTAAATCATAATAGCCGACTGGAAACATGCCCATCACTGCAAACAAACGGCGCATGGTTTCAAGCTCTTCAGCCGTACCTAAGCGAATTGCGCCATGTCTTTCTGCCCCCAATCTGTCTAATTCACCGGTATTGATCAGCTGCTGCTTAATCTCAGGTTGCTGCTGCATCACCGACTCATTAACCTCATTTACCAGCTCTATTAGCTCGGTATATAAAGGCACTTCCTTTTGGTACATCGTCGACATGGCTTGGGAAAACTTATGTCGAATCTCATCGGTTTTCATAAAGTCTACTACTGTCATAATGGTCACCTTAGTGGTTTAACTTAGTGTTTTATTTGAATTTCTTATTTGGTTTTATATTTGATTGGCACCTTATTAAACTTCTGCCAACTCATCAGGTAGAGCGCTGAGCACTTGTTTTAAAATATCCAGCCCTTGTTGTAATAGTTCAGGCTCAATGGTCAAAGGCGGCAATAAACGGATGATGTGGCGATATTTACCACTTGGCATCAGCAGTAGACCCTTATCACGAGCTTCTGCTAATATTTTGGCCATAATCTCAGGTGAGGTACCGTGTTTTGGGTGACGCAGTTCAATACCACGCATTGCGCCAATGCCGGTTAGCTTGTGTAGCCAGTTAGACACGCCTTCAGCTTTCCAACTCTCAAAGTTGCTGACTAACGTTTGCTCATACGCTTTGGCAGAGTCCCAAACTAGCCCCTCCTCCATAATATCTAACGTGGCATTGGCTGCCGCACAGGCCACAGGGTTGCCCGAATAAGTGCCGCCCAAACTGCCTTTCGGTAGTCCATTCATAACCGAATCTTTACCAATAACTGCACCCAAAGGTAGACCGCCGGCAATACTCTTACCCAGTAAAATTAAATCAGGTTCAATCTCTAAATGAGTAAAGGCAAACGGTGTGCCAGTGCGACCAAAGCCCGATTGAATTTCATCCATAATCAGTAAGATGCCATGCTTATCGCAGAAGCTTCGTAAGTATTGCGCAAAGCTTTTGGACATCATCTGAAAGCCGCCCTCACCCTGCACCGGCTCCATAATGATGGCACCGATGTTATTGATATCGGTTTCGACCGTGCCGATACGATCTAATGCTTCAATGGCTTGCTGATCGCTGATGCCATTATCTGGGCTTGGAAAAGGAATGTGATACACACTACCGGCTAGCGGACCAAGACCCGTTTTGTAAGGAGCAACTTTGCCATTGAGGTTCACCGCGGCCAAAGTGCGCCCATGAAAACCGCCGTCAAAGGCAATAACCCCAACGCGTCCGGTTTTGATACGAGTGATTTTTAGGGCATTCTCAGTAGCTTCTGCACCACAGTTGGTGAGCATGCCTGATAGAGGACTATTTATAGGAATAAGCTCACAAAGCCGTGGCATCAGCGTTTGATACGGCTGATGACCGGCGGCATTGTAAGCATAGTGAATAAGATTGCTGGCTTGCTGATGAATGGCATCAACAATTTTGGGGTGACAATGGCCAAAGTTTAAAACACCGATACCGCCCACAAAATCAATGTAGCGCTTATCGTCCTTATCCCAAACGACTGCATTTTTTCCTTTGACGAGGGTGAGCGGATGCACCATAGTAAAGGCATCGGTCACATTGTATAAGTTGGTCATAAACGTCTCATATCTTCCATGATTGATACGTTCATTTCACCAAAAGCACGAATAACAGGCAAACGAATAAAAGTTGAGCAACTATTCCTTTTTTTATGGCAGCACTTAAATCATTGATAGAACTGGTTTTAATTTCTATTAATTCGGTCCATATACTCAAATACCCACTTAATGACTGCCCGAACTTTTTGACTATTGCCCAAAGTCAGGGGATAAGTAATGTAGTAAGCACTTTTGGTTTTGGCATAATAATCATCCGCTTGTACCAGTGCCCCGCTGTTAATCTCTGGGGTTACCAAAATCCGTGGCACCAGTGCCACGCCATAGCCTAACAGGGCTGCTGAAATGCAAGAATGGAAGGTGTCAAATCTTGGTCCCACAAAGGTGCCTTCCACATGAAGCTGTTGCTGCTTAAAGTAATCGTACCAAGCACTGAGTCGTGAATTTAGGTGTAACAAGGTACAACCTGCCAGCTTGTGATTATCCTCACCATCTACTGCCTTGATGTGCTTATCATAATAATTAGGACTACAGACAGCGATGCAATATTCTTCTAACAGCTTGACCGACTCCATGCCAGTCCAGACCCCATCGCCATATAAAAAAGCGACATCTATATCATGGTCCTCATTAAAAAACGGCCCTTCTTGTTCTCTGATATCTAAATTAATCGAAGGATATTCGTCATTAAAACCGGCTAAAGCAGGAATCAGCCAGCGGGCACAAAAGGTAGGATGTGCGGATAACTTTAACGTCTCTCCGTTATCCACATGTGACATCAACGAGACAGTAGCGCTTTCAATAGAGCTTAAAATATTAAACACTTCTAGATAATAACGCTTACCTGCCGGCGTTAAAGAGATGCGTTGAGAAGTCCTATAAAACAAGGATATATTTAGCATATCCTCAAGCTGAGCGACTTGCTTACTCACCGCACTTTGAGTCATATACAGCTCTTGGGCAGCCCCAGTAAAGCTCAGCAACCGCGCTGCCGCTTCGAAGCATTGCAGCGCAGTTGTTGAGGGGTACTTTCTAAATCTAAGAGAATCCACAGGTTGTTTCATTCCATTAATACGTCTTTATAAGCGCTTCTTCCGAGTTGAAGCAAAAGTCCTGGTTTTTAAAAAGTGAGTTATGCACTGCCCTAATTTAATTACAACGTATAGCCGTTTTTCCCTGGGAAGTCTGGCGCAAGCGTTCTGGCATTAGGAACTTTTAGCCACAATCTAACCAACTTACGTCTTCTGTCTTTTTCAGGATAATCTTCAAACGATTGTCTTGAGTGCATCACCACATAGTTATTACACAGCTGGATATCGCCTGGTTCAAGCATCATGTCCAATCTATACTCTGGACGATGGCTTATTTCATCAAAGATATCTAACGCATCGATTTGCACCCGAGACATAGGAATATTCATGATTTCATGTCCGGTTTCAATGTATTTCCTTAGATAGCGACATGCCAGCTTGCCATCCCAGTAGCTAAACATTGGCGTTAACGCCGGACCATCTTTACCTAGGTGATTTAAATAAGCTGGATGATAGTAATAGGCCAGATACTCAGGATACTCCTCCAAAATGGTGTTATACACAGCAGAAAAGCTTACCAAACTACTCTCGCCACCTTCCATGGCTTTACGAATAGAAAGTAGCCCGACCACATCTGATAAATCTGCATGAAACGGCAGGTTTTCATTGGTCTGATACACTCGCGTCTGCTTATCATTGGCATCGCCAACATTTTCTACATAGCCTAAAAGCTGACGCTCTTTGTTTTGAATAACAGGAATCCCCAAATACAGGCCCAAAATATAATAAATATCTGTTAAATCTTGTTCGTTATAAACAGAAACATCCAGACCTTTTATCACAACGAAGCCATAACCATTCTCTAATTCCTCTGACACCTCTTCTACTAAGGTTAAAAAGGCGGCATCATCAATGGGAACGTCACTTTTTTCAAAGTTTGGGGCTTGTAAATTTTTTGCTTGAATGCTCTTAAGAGCGCTATCCAGAACAGATATTAAATGCTGATCTAATCTTACTATCCAATCGTTTTTATCCGCGATATCCTTACCTTTCCACGCGCACTTATCCGTGATTGGGGTTGTTAGCATTGTATCCATATGTTGTCTCCATTGTGAAAGAAATCCCATTGTAGCTACAGGGTGAATGATTAAACAAGATTTAGCTTTTAAAATAGCTACAGTATCTTAGTACCTTTATCCTCCTAGCTCAACCAAGTACAGCTCTGATATAATCAAAAAGGTTAAAATTACTAATGTATTTTAGTGCAATTTACCGCACACTTTACGACTTAAAATGTATTACTTAAAAGGCCAATCATAATGACACAACCAGTAATCAAAGTTGCCATCGCCGGTTATGGTAACCTAGGTCGCGGTGCTCAAGCCGCTATTAATCAAAGCCCAGACATGAAGTTGGTCGGCGTATTCAGTCGCCGTGATCCCGCTTCAGTCACCTTGATTGACGATAGCGTGCCTGTGTACTCAATGGACGATATTGCACAATATAAAGATGAGATAGACGTGCTGATTTTATGCGGCGGCTCTAAGTCAGATTTACCTGAACAAGGGCCAAAGCTTGCAGGGCTATTTAACATCGTTGATAGCTTCGATACACATGCCAAAATTCCTGAGTACTATGAGTCGCTAGATACTCCTGCTAAGCAAGCAGGCAAAGTAGCTTTATTGTCTGTGGGCTGGGATCCTGGTCTATTTTCGATTAACCGCTTATACGGTGAAGCCATTTTACCTGTTGGTGAGACTTATACCTTCTGGGGTAAAGGCCTAAGCCAAGGGCACTCAGATGCAGTTCGCCGCGTGGATGGGGTTAAGTCAGGCGTGCAATACACCCTACCTTCAGAATCTGCTATGGAACGAGTCCGTAGCGGTGAGCAGCCTACCCTAAGCACCCGTGAGAAGCACACTCGCGAATGTTATGTGGTACTAGAAGATGGGGCTGATGAAGAGACCGTACGCAATGCTATTGTGACCATGCCTGATTACTTCGCCGACTATGACACCACAGTACACTTCATTGACCAACAAACCTTTGACCGTGACCATCAAAAGATGCCTCATGGCGGCTTTGTCATTCGCAGTGGTGTTAGTGGTACCGAAAACGAGAAGAACAATCAAACCATCGAGTTCTCATTAAAACTAGGCAGCAACCCAGAGTTTACCTCTAGCGTTCTAGTGGCCTATGCCCGCGCCGTTTATAAGATGAATTTAGCAGGTGAAACTGGCGCAAAAACCGTCTTTGATGTGGCCCCTGGTTTATTATCCCCTAAGTCTCCAGCCCAGCTGCGTAAAGAGTTGCTGTAATTTCTATGAGCTTATTTTTAGGCTATTAGAGTCTTTCAAAAACTCTTAAAAGTTATAGTCAAAAGCCCCGATAGCTACTATCGGGGCTTTTTTAGGGCTCATTTTAAACATGAATAAAATTCATCTTATTTTATTTTTGACAAATTACAAATGAGTTGATATGATAAAAAAACATCGTGGGTTTATGGCTACTTCCAGCGCGATGAAAAACAAAGACTGGTAAAACGCACAACTCCTTTTTGCTCTGTAAGGTGACTGTGTCGTTTTTTATTTGGCACAGACAGAGCACTAGGATATTTTTTATGTCTAAAATTAGTCACTCAACTTCTATCGCATCGATATTACCTTCCCTCCTTTTTAAAAGTAACCCTTTTAAAAACTACAACTACCCTAAGGCTTTATGTCGTTTAGGAAGTGTTTTCACGTCTGTTTTTTCTGACACTCCTTTATATCATTTTAATTATTCAGTTTTACGTGCTGGTCCTCAAGCACTGTAAAAACTTAACGATTTTCACCTAATCTAATAAAGACGCTAAAGGAAAGTATTATGAAAACTGACAACACCACTGATAATCATAACACTCAAGTTGAAGACTGGATGCAAGAGATTTGGGACTGGGCAGATACCAATAATGTACCTAACTCTATGATTCCCCGTGACCCAGAGTCCCTACCCCACATAAAAACGCTTGATATCTTTTTTGGTCAGTCTATCACCTACAAAGAAGGTGTCAGAAAGGTTGAGCGTAGCGCATTTAGCACCTTACCCAAGGCGATAGTCAATCTAAAAAAGCTAAAATATCTAAGACTGGTTGGGGTGGACACAAAGCATTTACCAACTAACTTTGATCAATTAGATAGCTTGCAAACGCTAGTATTTTTACACCCTAGCTTTGCTGAGCTTCCTGAGAGTGTTTGTGACCTCAAAAACTTAAAATCACTGAATATCTTTTCAAGGCAGTTGCAGAAACTGCCAGATAATTTCGGTAATTTGTCAGCTCTTGAGAGCTTTGATATGCGAGGTACTAAGGTGCAACATTTGCCAGAGTCTATTGGTAATTTACATCAGCTGCAAAGCATTGAACTTTATTCCAATGATTTAAGCTCCTTACCCGAAAGCCTAATAGGTTTAAGAAATTTAGAGCAGGTTAAAATTGCTGGGAGTCCGCATTTACAGTTGTCTGAAAACATGCGGCAGTTCTTGAAAGATTTGGGCGGCGAGTTAACTCCCCCAAAATCTTAATGTCACAAACTGATAGCATAATTAGCTTAAAACTTTTATGAAAATACTATTTTCAGCCTTTAACAAGAAGCCACCTAAATTTAGGCGGCTTCTTATTTGTAACTTAAATTGCTTTGCAGTTGAGATTTACCGACTCAACTACCTTACTTTCCTACTTTAATCCCCAAAGACCACCAACTCATCGCCTTCTTCCCAAGGTTTAAACTTAGTCATCGCTTGCACAAATCGAGGGTACTCAAGCCAATCTTGTAACCACCGCTGTAGGTTAGGATAAGGTAGATTATAGAAAACCTCACGATCGACATGAGCAAACTGCCGCACAAACGGCATAACACCAATATCCGCAACACTGATCTCATTACCGAGCAAGTAGCGGTGTTGACTAAGTAAGGCCTCTAGATGCTGTAAGAAGACTTCACCTTTTTGTTTATAGTCAGCTTGAGACATTTGTGGATGACGATCAGCGTATTTATAACGATCGAGCCAGTATTTAAACTCGTTGTCATTTTGGTCAATTAACTCATCCGCTTGAGTTCTTAATGCTTCATCTAGCAAGTTTTGAGGATCATTTTGCTCAAGCGCCCATACCATGATTTCTCGGCTTTCTTCAATAACGCTACCGTCCATCAGCTGCAATACAGGCACAGTGCCTTTAGGGCTTATGGCAAGCATTTGTGGGGGTTTGTTTTTTAATACAACCTCCCGCAGTTCAACTTGTTGCTGGGCAAACAATATGCCAAGACGAGCACGCATGGCATAAGGACAGCGGCGAAAAGAATACAGACAAGGATAAGAGGACATAAATATTTGAGGCTCAATAAAATAGTGAGTTTAGGGTTTAAGAGTTAACCTTTTGATTGCGCAATGATAAGAACACAGCAGCACTAAGCATTAGGATTAACAATGACCTCACCATTTTCTTTGGTAAACTCAGCCACAGGATTGGCTAATACTTCAAATATACGCTCTAAAGGACGACACAGTACCGCCCCTTTCTCCGTCACGACAATCGGACGGTTAATTAAAATTGGATTATCAATCATGGCGTCAATGAGCTTATCATCACTAACCTCAGGATTGTCTAATCCGAGCTCAGTAAACACCGCTTCTTTGCTACGCATAAGCTCACGTGGCGACATTTGCATCTTATTTAATAGCTCAACCAAATACTCACGGCTTGGTGGTGTTTTTAGATACTCCACCACCTCTGGAGTTTCCCCTGACGCTTGTATAAGTGCTAAAGCATTACGTGACGTGCTGCATCTTGGGTTATGAAAAATAGTGGTAGTCATAAAGGTATCCTTATTCTTATTGATAGAGGAAATCATCGATTAGATTAGCATATAAAATAGCGTCCACTTAATCAATGACCTCCTCGTATCTAAGCACTAAGGTCTATTTTTCACCTTGGTGTTTTGCTTTTATAGCTACTTTCTAGCGATCACTATCTTCAAATAAATTCGCTATCGGCTGATTGTGGACCTTGGACTGCTGCATCACCTTACTGCCCTCATGATCCTTTTCGGACCAAAAGTTAATATTAAACTGAGCATCCTCACTTAATTCAACTCGGTGCCAATACTGCGGTGGGCTCACTGCAAACTCACCAGCATTAATAACGATTCTTTTTTCAGGCTCAGTCGCTTGTTCATCAGCAAAACCATAAAAAATGACTGTACCCTGCATCACACAAATTTGCCCATAGATACCTTCGGCAGTATTGTGATGGGTTAATAATGAAGGCGGAATGTTGTCTTTGGTAAAAAATGGTGTGGAGCGCTTCACTCTCCAGTGACTTGGAATGACAATATGGCTCATGTTATTTCCTTACTATTATAGTTAGAGATTAAATTAACGACTTCCTGTCGGCTTTCTAGCTTATCGGTTCTCTTCTTCGCGCTTAACATTTTTGGAGCTGGCATCATAAATAGCTTGTAGCTCTTGCTCAGACAGAATTTTTTGAACCAGTGGAAACAGCTCACGCTCTTCAAAACGAATATGATCATACAACACACTGCCGAGCTCCTGCACTTGAGCAGCATTAAGGCTTTGTAACTCGATAAGTTGGTATAGTTTATTGTGCTGCCCCGCTATTTGATCGATAACCTCTGCTACTTGAGGGTGGCTGTGTCGATAAGGCTCGAGCTTCGCCAGTATTAAATCATCTTCCACTTTAAAGTGGTTGGTCATATTTTTATTAATATAGTCTGTCAAAGCGGTCCAATGTTTGGCAATTTCTTCAACATCATTGGCGCACTCTTTGGCATGGCGGGAGATAACCAATCCTTGGTGATGCTCCCTGGATAATGGCTGGAGTTGAGCAGCTCGTTTCATAACAGTTCCTTATTATTATGTCTTTATCAAAATATATTCAAGGGCAGCTATTTAACTATTATCCTACCCTCGGTATACATTCTCTTGAGACAGCTCCATTTGAATACCGTCAATATCCGCTTGCTCAGCAAGCGCATATAGATAATCACATAGCCCATGATGGAAAGCTTGCTGCGCCAGTTTATTAGCGATGGCAGGTTTGGCTTGCAAGTAGTCAAGCTGAACACCCGGCTGTTTATCCATCACATCGACAATATGAAACCCATAACGGGTCTCAACAGGACTTGGCGCTAACCCTTCATCCATAGTAAATACCACGGACTCAAACTCAGGTACTGTTTGACCTTGGCTGAGTACACCCAGCTCTCCGCCCTGCTCTTTAGAGGGGCACGCTGAATACTGGCGAGCTAATTCGATAAATTCAGCACTTGGGTTATTGCTGTTTTTGATTTGCTCAATCAGCTCGTACGCTTGTTTTTTACGTGCCAAACGCTCTTCGCCATCTTCAGGAAGACTGGCTAATAAGATATGGCGTACTGACATAATTGGAGCAGTCTTATAGTCAGATTTGTTTTGCTCGTAGTAACGCTCACAGACCTCATTTTCAGGAGTGGCTGCATTTACGTTTTTATCAATCAAGTCTGAAATGGCTTGTTCTTCATTACTATCCCAAGCCTCTTGACCAAGTGCCTCATCATTAAGTACAGCATCCTTTAATAGTTCACGTACTACCAAGGCTTGAGTCGCTAGGAACAAAGCATCTTCTTTGGTGGGTGCTGGATGATACTGTAGCTCTTGTGCAATGGCCTGTTTGTCAATCATGACACCATTGACATAAACACTTGGCAACTCTTCGCGACTAGAAGCAATTAAATTTTTATGATTGCTACGTTCCTCCGCCAATGCTTTTTCAATAAACTCTTGGTCAGAATGTGGTTTCTTTAGATCATCTGAGGTCGGCATAATGCGAATATTATCATCAGCGACTTGTCTTGGATCATAGGTCATTGCCGTCATGTTTTACTCCATTAAGTCATACTCCACTATAAAGCCAATTCAAAAAAATCAGTAAGCTTTATAGTGGTTTTGCTTTAGCAAAAGCGTATTAATGACTTCTTAACGTAAATAGTTTAACCAGCACTTAGGCTCATTTTTGGACCAAAGGGCTCGTAGTGAATGTAGTCGTTACTGTGCTCTAAAGCGGCTAACCCATCGATCATACTGTCCATAAATATCATGGAGCCACAGACATAGACATCTGCTGGGTTAGGTAGGGTTTTTAGCCACTCTTCGTTTAACAACTGATTGCTTTCAAAGTAGAACGTGCTTTTTTGTACCTGTTCTGCTTGCTCTAATAAAGCATTAACCCGACCATCAAAAGCGTGGAAATCTTGGTTTTGACAAGCATAAGCCCAAATAATAGGACGCTTTGGATTGGCTTTAACTTGTGCTTCAAGCATGGCAAGTACAGGGGTTACACCCACGCCAGCACTGATTAGTACCAATGGGATATCATTTTGTTCAATCAGTGATTGATTTAATTCAAAATCACCGGCAGGGGCTGACAACAATAGGGTATCGCCTACCTCTACCTTATCGTGTAAATGATTAGATACCAATCCGCGGTGCTCATTTCTGTTGTCACGGCGAACAGCGAACTTTAGACCTTCACTACTATCGACTGAATACAATGAGTAGTGTCTTAATGCGATATGATCGCTGTCTTCAGGATCTGTTTTAACCGTAATGTACTGACCCGCTGCCAATGGTAGGCAGCTAACATCAAAGCTATTGTCTTCAGGTTGTACTGTGAAAGCTGCGATATCAGAACCTGTGATTTCTTTTTTGATAACTTTAAAAGGTATAAAGCCTGACCACATGGCCTCTTGATACATATCTGCTTCGACCTTGATAAAGACGGAAGCAATCTCGTCATAGGCTTCAGCCCAAGCGTTGATAATCTCATCGGTTGCCGCATCGCCAAGCACTTCTTTAATCGCGCCCAATAGATGTTTACCAACAATGGGATAATGCTCAGGTTTAATTTGTAAGGCACGATGCTTATGGCCTATTTGCATCACTTGTGGCAGCAGCACTTCTAATTGCTCTAAGTGCTTTGCAGCCGCTAAAACAGTGGTTGCCAGAGCGCTTTGCTGACGTCCTAGCTTCTGGTTAGTTTCGTTAAAGATATCCAACAGCTCAGGGTGCTCGGCAAACATATTTTGATAAAACACTGTTGTAATCTGAGTACCGTATGTTTCAAGGACGGGAACCGTTTGTTTAACAACAGCTAGTGTTTGTGGTGATGCCATTTTTACTTCCTTAATGATTGCCTATCAGTAATAAGTTGCAGCAATCATGATTGATGGGATAGAAATTGCAGCGTTCGCTACAATGAAAGCTATTTTATCATAACATTCATATAAAATGAATGTTATAAATCTACCCCATCAATCTTCGTTGTATCACTTTTGTGAGACTTTCTATTGCGATTGTTTTTGCCTAACAATTTGATAGCGGCGTCCCAAATACCACACTGGCGCACTGATGATATGAATCAAACGTGTGAACGGGAAAATCATAATCAAAGTAATACCCAGTGCCATATGCAGCTGATAAATCAGGTCGGCTTGTTCGATACGAGCTGCCGCATGCCAAGGTCTTAAGATAGTAATATCTTGTGCCCAGCCTGCTAGATTCATCATGGTTAGACCGTCTAGATGCTGCATAGAGGTAAAGATTGAAATCAGCCCCAAGTTTAATTGGATAAACAGCAGCACCAATACTAACTTGTCGCTAAAAGAGGAGGTGTTTGAGATGCGATCATCGGTAAAGCGGCGCCACATCAGCATCACCATACCCACCCAACACACCGCCCCAGCAATACCCCCTACCACGACAGCTAAGATCTGCTTGTTTCCAGCACTGATAAATGGCTCATAAATAAAGTGCGGCGTTAACATACCAAAGAAGTGACCAAGTAGAACGACGATAATACCGACGTGAAATAGGTTACTTGCTAAACGCATGTTTTTATTACGTAGCATTTGTGATGAGCCGGTCTTCCACGAGTATTGTGACAAGTCAAAACGCACCCAAGTACCCACAATAGCGACCACTAAGGCGATGTATGGGTAGATACCAAATAAAAATATTTGTAGCCAGCTTAAGTTGGCCAAAGACTGTACACTAGGATCTGCAATATTCATGTCCTCTCTCTCCTTAAGGCTGTTTAACCGATTTCGATTTATCGAAATCTACCCAATGCACAGGGGCATCGACTTGTTTTGGTGGCATCACATTGCGGTCTATCGCAATACCTTTTGCAAGGTTATGAGTGCTTGATGGGCAGCGCTCTTCTTGCTGCGCCCCTAAGAAATCAACCACCTCTTCTTCCCACTCTTGGTCAAGCGCTTCAAACGTATCGTCACGCTGCTCTTGTTGCACTTGCTCCTCTAATGCATCAACTGCATCCAGTGGCTTGCCCGCTATTTGTAGCAGTGCGTTAAAACAGCCTTCATACAGACTGTCTCTGTCTTTGAGTCTTGCCGCAAGTAGCGCAATGATATGACTGACATCAGCGATATCCATACGGATTTTGATTTCATCGCCAGTTACCGCTGCTTGATACGCCAAAAACTCTAAATACATGGGCAAATAATCAGGCAGCTCTTTTAGCCCAATTTCAAAACCAGCTTCTTCATATTGGCCCATCAAATCCACCATGGCCTGACCTCGGTCACGAGACTCGCCATGTACATGCTCAAAAAGCCATAATGATAAAGAACGGCCACGCTCAAAAAGACCATCGTAACGGGCTTGAGCTTCTAAGCTACCAATCTCAACTATGTCATCGATTAAATCGATGATTTGTTGACGTACCTCAGGACTCATTAAAGGTGAGCTGCTAACTATCTGCTTGCAGATTGTTAGAGTTTCGCCTTCAAATAGCTCATTGGTAGGATAGTCAATCAGCAAGCTTAATATTTTTAAAATCTTCATATCTGAGTCGCCAATCACTGGCATATCTGCTGCTTTCGCCTTTACTTGTTGAGTTAGCGTTGTCATCCTACACCTCCCACTTTTGAACAGTGTCAATGAAGTCACGGCGAGTGGCTTTTTTCTGACCAAACATGCTGACGTCATTACTACCTGAGCAACCTTCACCGAAGGTGAACCCACAACCATTACGCTCAGCAAACGCATCGCTCATTGCCTCTTCACGGTGCGCGGTTGGGATAACAAAACGATCTTCATAATCAGCGATAGCAAGGTAGCGGTACATCTCTTCCACTTGTAGCTTGGTTAAGCCCACATCGTCTAAGATACTTTGTACTTCTTGCTTCTCGACCAATTGCATACGCTTATAGCTACGCATAGCCAATAGGCGTTTTAACGCCATACGTACTGGCTCTTCATCACCAGCAGTTAGCATGTTAGCCAAATAACGTAGTGGAATACGTAAGCTGTCTACATCTGGGATTAGACCGTCCATGCCCACTTTGCCCGCTTCTGCAGCGTTTTGGATTGGTGATAAAGGCGGTACATACCAAACCATTGGTAAGGTGCGGTATTCTGGATGTAACGGCAGTGCCAGTTTCCAATCCATCGCCAGCTTATAAACAGGAGATTTCTGCGCCGCATCGATGACAGACTGAGGGACACCATCTTTTAAAGCTTGCGCAATTACTTCTGGGTCATTTGGATCTAAAAACACATCCAATTGCGCTTGATATAGGTCTTGCTCGTTTGGTGTAGATGCCGCCTCAGCAATTTTGTCGGCATCATATAAAAGCACACCAAGGTAACGAATACGACCCACACAAGTTTCAGAACAAACCGTTGGCATACCAGCTTCAATACGCGGATAACAGAAGATACATTTTTCAGATTTACCAGATTTCCAGTTGTAGTAAATCTTCTTATAAGGGCAGCCCGAGATACACATACGCCAGCCGCGGCATTTGTCTTGGTCAATTAAAACAATACCGTCTTCTTCACGCTTATAAATAGCCCCACTTGGGCAAGAAGCCACACAAGTTGGGTTTAAGCAGTGTTCGCACAGACGTGGCAAATACATCATGAAGGTGTTTTCGTACTCGCCATAGATATCAGCTTGTACGTTGTCAAAGTTTTTATCGCGGCGACGCTTCTCAAACTCTGACCCTAGGATTTCCTCCCAGTTAGGACCCCATTCGATTTTTTGCATACGCTTACCGGTAATCGCTGAGCGAGGACGCGCAATCGGCTGGTGGTTACTAATTGGTGCGGTATGTAGATGCTGATAATCAAAGTCAAATGGCTCGTAGTAATCATCAATCTCTGGTAAGTCAGGGTTAGCGAAAATATTCGCTAACACTCTGAATTTACCACCGATACGAGGGTTAATTGTGCCATTGGCATTACGAATCCAACCGCCTTTCCATTTGTCCTGGTTTTCCCACTCTTTGGGATAACCTATACCAGGTTTGGACTCTACGTTGTTAAACCACGCATACTCCATACCTTCACGGCTGGTCCAAACGTTTTTACAGGTAACTGAGCAGGTGTGACAACCGATACATTTATCGAGGTTAAGCACCATGCCTACTTGTGATCTAATTTTCATGGGTGTGTGCTCCAAATTAAAGTGTTTAAGGTTGTCTTAACCTTCCAAAGTAGTGGGTAATGGCTGTGGCAATGAGTCATCTGGCTTGTCCTCTAACCAATCGATCTTGGACATCTTACGAACTACAACGAATTCATCACGGTTACAGCCCACTGTGCCATAGTAGTTAAAGCCATAAGATTGCTGCGCATAGCTACCAATCATATGAGTTGGCTTTAAGATGGTACGGGTCACTGAGTTGTGGATACCCCCACGGGTTCCGGTTTGCTCAGAACCTGGGATATTGACCAGTTTTTCTTGAGCGTGATACATCATGGTCATACCATCTTTGACACGTTGACTCACCACCGCACGAGCAGTGATTGCACCATTGACGTTGAATAATTCAATCCAGTCGTTATCCTCAATACCTGCCGATTTAGCATCATTTTCTGATAACCAAACAATAGGACCACCACGGCTTAGAGTTAACATCAATAAGTTTTCAGAGTAAGTACTGTGGATACCCCACTTTTGGTGCGGTGTTAAAAAGTTCAGTACAATCTCTTTGTTACCATTTGGCTTAGCGTCTTTCATGATATCTGTGGTCTTGGTGTCAATCGGTGGACGATACTGCTGCATCTGCTCACCGAACGCCTGCATCCAAGGGTGATCTTGATAAAACTGCTGACGGCCAGTGATGGTACGCCAAGGAATTAGCTCATGCACGTTGGTATAACCAGCGTTATAACTCACCGATTCAGACTCTAAACCTGACCAGGTTGGGCTTGAGATAATCTTACGCGGCTGGGCCACAATATCTCTAAAGCGAATTTTCTCGTGCTCACTAGAAGCTGCTAAATGAGCATGTTCACGACCAGTGAACTCCTCTAATGCCTTCCAACCTTTCACCGCTACTTCGCCATTGGTTTCAGGGGCTAACATTAAGATAGTCTCCGAAGCATCAATCGCTGTGAAAATCTGTGGGCGGCCTTCAGAGATGCCAGGTGTAGTCACACGATGGTTTAAGTCACCTAAATCTTTGACCGCTTTGGTCATATCCCAGTTCAAGCCTTTAGAGCCATTACCTAGCTTCTCAAGTGCTGGACCTAGTGAGGTAAACTTGGCATAGGTATTGGGATAATCACGTTCAACAACTTTGATCATTGGACAGTTTTTACCCGGTACTGGGCGCTCGCCAGCTGTTTTCCAGTCAGTTCCACCAAATGGCTGTGCCAATTCGCCTGGGCTGTCATGTTGCATAGGCAATGTGACCACGTCAGTCTCAACACCTAGATGACCCACAGAAACTTCAGAGAAGCTCTTAGCGATGCCCTTATAGATTTCCCAGTCCGTTTTTGATTCCCAAGCTGGATCTGTTGCAGCCGTTAAGGGATGAATGAACGGGTGCATGTCCGAGGTGTTCATATCATCTTTTTCGTACCAAGTCGCAGTTGGCAGTACGATGTCTGAATACAAGCAAGTTGATGACATACGGAAGTCTAGAGTCACCACCAAATCAAGCTTTCCTTTTGGCCCCTCTTCCACATAATCCACTTCCTTAGGACGCAAGCCATCTGGTAAGTTCTCTTCACTCATTAGGCCGTTTTTGGTGCCTAAGAAGTACTCAAGCATGTATTCATGACCCTTACCTGATGAGCCCAGTAAGTTTGAGCGCCAGATAAACATATTGCGTGGGAAGTTTTGTGGATTGTCTGGTGACTCACACGCAAAGCGTAAGCTGCCCTCGTGTAGTGAATCCACGACATACTTTTCAATTTCTTTACCTTGCGCTTTGGCCGCAGCCGCAATAGAGAGCGGGTTGCGGTTAAGCTGTGGCGCTGAAGGTAACCAGCCCGCACGCTCGGCTTGAATGTTGTAATCAAGCATGTGCTCTGGGAAGAACTTCTTATTCACACGAGGCGATAAGATTTCGTGCGCCGATACCGTCTCATGACGCCACTGTGAGCTGTGGTTATAGAAGAAGCTTGTGCCGTTCATATGACGTGGTGGACGGTGCCAGTCAAGGGCAAACGCCAATGGCAACCAACCCGTCTGTGGACGTAGCTTTTCCTGACCTACATAATGTGCCCAGCCGCCACCTGATTTACCGATACAACCACACAGCATTAGCATGTTAATTACGCCGCGGTAGTTCATATCTAGGTGATACCAGTGGTTCATACCAGCACCGATGATAATCATCGATTTACCATGTGTTTTGTGTGCGTTTTCCGCAAACTCACGACCTACTTGGATCACTTTTTCACGAGATAAACCAGTAATCACTTCTTGCCAAGCTGGCGTGCCTGGTACAGTCGCATCGTTATAATCATCAGTAACGTGCTCACCGCCTAGACCATTGTCCACACCTAGATTGGCTACGGTTAGATCAAAGACAGTGGCTACTTTGGCCGTACTACCATCCGCTAAAGTAATGGTTTTACAAGGAATTCGTTTAGCCTGTAGCGCTTCACCTGCTACGGCTGTGAAATATGGATGCTCGGTATGACCGAAGTAATCAAAGGTCACATCACAAACTTCCTGCTCACCAGCATCAGATTTTAGGCTTAAAGTTAGGTCAATATCTTTACCGGTTGAACCACTCTTCTGCTCTAGGTTCCACTTACCTTTCTCACCCCAGCGATAACCGATTGAGCCTAGCGGTGATACCAGTTCACCGTCTTTATTAAGACCAATAGTTTTCCATTCTGGGTTGTTTTCTTCACCCAAATCATCCACTAAATCTGAAGCGCGCAGATAACGACCTGGACGGCGGCTACCATTCTCATCTTCTTCCAACATCACTAAAATTGGCATGTCGGTATAACGCTTAGCGTAATCAATAAAATAATCGCTAGGCTGCTTTAGGTAAAACTCTTTAATAATGACATGACAGAAAGCTTGAGCCACAGCGGCATCAGTACCCTGCTTCGGATTTAACCAAAGGTCGGTTAGCTTTGAGATTTCAGCATAGTCAGGGGTAATAGATACGGTTTTAGTCCCCTTATAACGCACTTCAGTAAAGAAGTGCGCGTCAGGCGTACGGGTTTGCGGTACGTTTGAACCCCAAGCGATGATATAGTCTGAGTTATACCAGTCAGCTGATTCAGGCACATCAGTCTGTTCACCCCAAGTCATAGGAGAAGCAGGAGGTAAATCACAGTACCAGTCATAGAATGACAAGCAGGCCCCACCGATTAGTGATAGATAGCGGCTACCTGCCGCATAGCTGACCATCGACATGGCAGGAATTGGAGAGAAACCAATAATACGATCTGGGCCGTAAGTCTTGGCAGTATAGACGTTACTGGCTGCAATGATTTCGTTGACCTCACTCCAAGTCGAGCGAATAAAGCCGCCCAAACCACGCTTTGATTTGTATTCAACCGTTTTGGTTGGGTCTTCAACAATACTTGCCCAAGCTTCTACTGGATCAGAATGCTGCGCTTTGGCTGCTCGCCATAGCTTTAATAATGGCTTACGAACTTTAGGATATTTCACGCGGTTCGCAGAATACATGTACCAGCTGTAGCTTGCCCCACGAGGACAGCCTCGAGGCTCATGGTTGGGTAGGTCTGGACGGGTACGTGGATAGTCAGTTTGCTGGGTTTCCCAAGTCACCAGACCATTTTTTACATAAATCTTCCAAGAACATGACCCAGTACAGTTCACACCATGAGTAGAGCGAACGACTTTGTCATATTGCCAACGGTTACGATAACCGTCTTCCCATCCACGGGACTCATCCCGCACTTCACCATGACCGTCGGCGAACTCCCCTTTTTTGCGTTTAAAAAAACGGAACTGGTCGAGTAAATGGCTCATATTGCTATCCTCTAGGTTAAAACTTCGATGTACAGAAAAGCTCAGAACAGCAGCCTTTATCCTTAATGCTGTCAGTGCATGAGCAATAGATATCTTTAGATGGTTTGTATTCTAGAGGTCAGCAATCAACTCCGATATCAGCTTAGATAGGCAGTCAGCTACTACTTTGGGGGTAGCCACTCAGCAAAGAAGGAGAGCCAATTTCTTATTTTTAAAAATTTCAGAAAATCACTTTTTTGTAACCCAGCTGGCTTTTTTTCATAAAAAAAACACCGCTTAGTAAGCGGTGTTTTAAAAAGAACAGTATTAAAACTTTATAGCTGAGCTACTAGTTATTTTGTTTAGCAAGGAGCCTCAGCATTGCTGCGACTGTAATACCACCAAGTCAGCACAATACAAACTAGGTAATATCCAATCAGAGCTATGAAGGTACCATAGACACCCAGTCCTGAGCCAAACATCTTAGGAATGAAGAAGGCTCCGTAAGCAGCAACAGCAGAAGTGAAACCAACCACGGCAGCTGACTCCTTACGAATCTCAACGAGCAGAGGCTCTGTACCTACTTGATTAGGATGCTCACGCTCTAAGACATTTTTAAAGATGACTGGAATCATGCGGAAGGTTGAGCCGTTACCAATACCTGTAGTGATAAACAGCACCATAAATGATACTAGATACCCAATAAAGCTTCCTTCACGGGTCTCACTGGGTAAGAAGTACATCACTGCTCCTACCGCCAGTACCATAATGATATAATTCCATAAAGTTACGCGAGCACCGCCTAGCTTATCAGCTATCCAACCACCGGCTGGACGGAATAAGGCACCTACCAAAGGGCCTAAAAACGCAAATTGTAAGGCGTTAACCTCGGGGAAGGCTTGCTTAATTAACATGGGGAATGCCGCAGAGAAGCCAATAAACGAACCAAAAGTAGCCATATAAAGCACACACATAATCCAGTTATGTTTGCGTTTAAAGATTACCGACTGATCTTTAAAGGAAGCTTTAGCAGAGGCAATGTCATTCATCAAAAACCAAGCTGCTAATGAGACCAAAATAATAAAGGGCACCCATACAAAGCCGGCATTTTGTAAATATAGCTCCTTGCCACTAGCGGTTAGCTGCGGAGCACCGCCTAAGGCACCAAAAATCCCAAAGCCAATCACTAAAGGCACTACAAACTGGACGACTGATACTCCTAAATTACCTAGTCCTGCGTTTAGACCCAGTGCTGTCCCTTGTTTTTTAGCTGGGTAAAAGAATGATATATTTGACATAGAGGAGGCAAAGTTGCCGCCACCAAATCCACAAAGTAGAGCAATGATTACAAATACACTAAAAGGTGTTTCGGGGTTTTGTACTGCAAATCCCATCCATAAAGCCGGAATCAATAAAGACGCTGTAGAAATAGCGGTCCAACGTCTGCCTCCAAATATAGGCACCATAAAGGAGTAAAAGATACGTAAAGTTGCCCCAGACAATCCTGGCAGTGCTGCCAACCAAAACAGTTGTCCGTCATCAAAGTCGAAGCCAATCTCTGGAAGATTAACAATAACCGCACTCCAGACCATCCATACCGCAAAAGCAAGCAGTAGCGCTGGAATAGAGATCCATAGATTTCGGCTAGCAACTTGTTTACCGCCATTTTCCCAAAAATCTTCCATCTCTGGGCGCCAGTCGGTAATGACTCTACCCCCTTTCAATTCTTCTTTTCGATTACTCATACTTACCTCACTAGGTGATGTTAATTAGTAACACTCACGTATATTTGTCCGATAAGTAAAAGGTAATGTAATACCCCATTATTTAGTATGGTTATAAGGGTTTAATCCCATGGCTTAAATAGGTAATTTGCAATAAGTCCAATTAACTACTACCTTAGTAGTATGTCAAAGCTTCAATGGTCAATGCTAACTTATATTGCCTACTCACCTCCACCATACTCCCTTCAATCACTAAAGCCTTTAACTATGTCATCTAAACTGATTCCCAACACATTTATGGTGCGCACCCCTCTAGTGGTCGTGATAGTCATCCTTTTATTTTTAGGATCAGCTCTTACTAGTGGTTTTTTGGCATGGGCTGCTCAAAATGATGCTCAAGCGATCAACACTGCGGGCTCTATTAGAATGGCCACCTATCGGGTTAGCTTTTTATTGGCTTCAGATGTTAATAACTCACAACAGATAGACGAGCTGATTGAGGATATGAATTATCGCCATAATCAATTACAAATTTATCAACAGCAGTGGGTCAATAAAAACCAACGTATAAACGATCAGTTAAAGCGAATCGAGAGTCGATGGCAGAAACAGTTACAACCTTTATTGTTAAACAAGGATGCACAAGGGTTCTATGCAGCCTCACTACCCTATATTCAGCAAGTTGATGCCGTAGTATCTCAACTACAGCATCGTAATGAACAACGTCAAAACCAACAACAGCTATTACAGCTTTGGTTACTAACACTCATGATGGGTATTATGCTCTGGGCAATAAAAGAACTTCGCAGAAAGGTATTAACACCTATTAAACAACTGATGCAGGCTAAAGAGCAGTTCAAAATAGGTAAACTTGATACCCGAGTTGCGATAACGGGTTATAGTGAGTTTGAGGCCCTAGGTCACTCTTTTAATGACATGGTCAGTGCCATTGAGCACAGCCATCTGTATTTACAAAGTGAGATTCAGTCTAAAACAGCTCATTTGACTAAGGCCAATCAAGTGCTATCTTTACTCTATGATTTTGCCAAATACTTAACGATCACTCAGGTAAGCATTGTCGAACTGAATCGATTAATTGCAGATTTTGGCAAAATCATTCCCGAACTAGAGTTTACTTTATGTCTTAAAAGCGAATTGTTTGATAACAAAGATGCCATTGCTATCCACAGTAGTACTTTAAGAGATTTATGCTCTACGCTTGATTGTGATAGTTGCTTAATCAAAACCAATGTTTATACTGAGTCTTTTGATATTCGTCATCAAAAATCTCAATATGGTGAATTAAGGGTTCGACCTAAGTCGCTTGGTATAAGTCGCCCTACCTCAAAAGCGACCTTAGCCGCTCAGCTTGACCCTAACCGCATATTTCTAGTAGAAGATAAAGTTGGTAGCAGTACAAAAGATATTGCCGCCACTAAAGCGCTTATTTCTACTAATAAAGATGCAATTATCGCTTTGACTAATTTAATAAGCACCGCCATGTTTTTATTGCAGCAGCGTCAGCAGGAAAATCAAATTATTTTGCTTGAAGAGCGAGCAACCATAGCTCGAGAGCTGCATGATTCATTGGCTCAATCTTTGTCTTACTTGAAGATTCAAGTGGCCATATTAGAAAAAAGACTACAGCACACACATTGTGATAGTCCTGACCTCATACTGGTTACGGACTCTATCTTTAATATTAAAGAAGGACTGACCTCTGCGTATCAGCATCTACGAGATTTATTGGTAACCTTCCGCCTAAGCTTAAACGATGACAGTTTTGATGAAGCTTTACACAATTCTGCAGATGAATTTGCTGAGAAGGGTGGTCTGAATATTAAGGTTAATAACCAAGTGATGTCTTTGAATTTGAGTGCTTCCGAGCAAGTAAACGTGATTCAGATTATTCGAGAAGCCTTGTCCAATGTCTGCCGACATGCCGATGCAAAAAATGTGCAGGTTAATTTTGTCTATACTAGCGACACTGATGACGTGCTTCTAACCATTAGTGATGATGGCCAAGGTATCTCTTATGACTTTGATCAGACTCATCATCATGGTCTGATGATCATGCAAGAGCGGGCGAAAAGCTTAGGGGGCAAGTTAGAAATCACCCAAAATGAGCCGCAAGGTACGCTTGTAACAGCACAGTTTACTCCGGAGTTTTTTATTAAATAACCGGGCTTTACACTTTTAGTTCAAAATATTTTTATACTTCAACGTTCATTATCTGTGAGTTTATATGTCTCTTAAAGTTTATACTTCATCTTCTCCTGCAAAGATTATACTGGTAGATGATCATCCTATGCTACGCCGTGGCATGAAAGATCTATTAAGCCTAGAACCAGACTTTGATGTCATAGCTGATGTTAGCAGTGGTGAGGAAGCTCTGGCCTATCTTAAAAATAACGAGGTCGATTTAGTTATCTTAGATCAAAATATGCCTGGCCTTAGCGGTTTAGAAACTGTAGAGCAGATTCGTAGCCAGGGCAATCAAGCAAAGATATTGATGTTTACAGTGTCTGATAGTGGCGATGATATCCACAATGCATTAAAGCTTGGTGTGAATGGATATCTATTAAAAGACATGCAGCCGGAACAGGTAGCTATAGATATTCGCAAAGCTTTACGCGGTGAGTTGGTAGTCAGCTCGAGACTGGCGGCGGTATTGGCTCAAGCGCTGCGTACCCCTAATCTGGATGATATCGTTAGCAACTTAACCAATCGTGAACTACAAGTAATCAAAATGATTGCCAAAGGACACAGTAACAAGATGATTGGTAACGAGCTGGGCATCTCTGAGTCTACTGTTAAAGTTCATGTGAAGCATATTTTAAATAAAACCAATCTACGTACGCGTGTTGATGTTGCCGTCTGGGCAGTCAATAGTTTAGAGTTATAGATATAGCGTTGTTCATTTTCTCTAATCCAAAAAAAAGACACCTCAATTAAGGTGTCTTTTTTAATTCACGCATAATTACATTACGCTTACTTACCAAGCTCAGCCAAGCGATCTTGTTCTGCTAACTTAATATCAACAGAAGACATTTTGTATTCATCGCCGAAGGCATCATCAGGCTCTTCTAGCCACAAGAAACAAACCAACCAAGCTATGAATGCACCACCAGCAATGATATAGAAAAATACATTGGGCTCTACAAAGGTATAAATAAATAAGTAGAACACAGCACCCACGTTACCATAAGCACCTGCCATACCTGATATCTGACCCGTTAAACGGCGTTTAATTGATGGAATAATACCAAAAGTCGCCCCTTCCGCACCCTGTACGAAAACAGAACAACTGATGGTAAATACCACAGCAATAAATAATGGCCAACTGGCGTTAAGCAAGCCCATTAAAGCAAAGCCGATGCCAATCCCAAACATATAGACCAGCATTACCAAACGGCGATTACCGATTCTATCTGAAATATAGCCACCTAAAGGGCGTGCCCACAAGTTCACAAAAGCGAAAGTAGAGGCAATTAACCCTGCTGCAGTTGGATCTAACTTCCAAGTAGTAGCAAAGAACATCGGTAGCATAGATACTACGGCAAGCTCTGCTCCAAAGTTGGCGAAATAAGAGACGTTTAACGCTGCTACCGATTTAAAAGGGTATTTATCATCTTCAGGAATGCCTGCCTTGAGCATAGGGATATTGACACTCAATGCTTTATAAATTTGATATACCACCACAACAGCTATCACTGCGTAACAGATTATCGCTCCTGTTTGAGTTAAAAATCCCATATTTTGAGTGCGATAAACCAAGACACCTAGCACCCCATATAAAGGGATAGTAAACAGACAATACAACCACAAATCACGCCAACTTGAGACCTCTAAAGCACCCGACTTTCTGGACTTTTTATGGGTATCTTCCGTGGGACCATCTGTAATTAAGAACCAATAAGCCACCCCATACAGTGCCATCAATAACCCTGACAGTGCAATCGCCCAGCGCCATCCATCGTGTCCCCCAAAGAACTGTAAAGCGACCGTTGGAATGGTAATGGCCGCTGCTGCAGACCCAAAGTTACCCCAACCAGCATAAAACCCTTCAGCAAAGCCTATATCTTTAGGTTTGAACCAAAGTGCGGTCATATGAATACCGACCACAAAACCTGCCCCAACTATCGACATAAATAGTCGCGAGACAAATAATTGCATCGCACTGGTCCCAAAGGCGAAGAACCAAGTAGGTATCGCCATAACCACCATCAATACTGAAAACACTCGACGTGGGCCAAATCTATCTAACGCCATGCCAACCACCACTCGGCCAGGGATGGTCAACGCCACGTTGGCAATTAAAAACAGTTTAATATGATCAGGGGTTAAATAACTTTCAGCCTCAAGCATAGAAGTTGCCAGTGGCGCCATGTTAAACCAAACGTAGAAGGTTAGAAAAAAAGCAATCCAGGTATAATGCAGCGCTCTAATATCACGGCGCTCAATTTCAAGCAGCTCCTTGGCATGCATGATAAATCTCCTGTGCAAATAAAAAAGTAAGTGAGGCTTAAAGTGAATAATCCCTAAGTCACACCTGCATATAATTGCCTTCAATATATCAAGCATCAGTGTGTGTAAGTATTGAGCAAAAGCAGTATAAGGGTTTAATTCCCTACTCCCTTTGGGTGATAGAAAGCAGAATACTTAGACCAACGCTTAAATAGTAATGATTATTATTTACTTTTTAAATTTATGAGCGTATGATAGCCAACAATGATTACCTACTCGAGGCTTGCCTCGATTTTTGGTTTATAAAAACCAGTTTAATTACTCAAAACATAACTCTTAAAAGATAAGACGCGAGTATTTTTATGATGAATACCTTTTCTGCTAACCGCTCAGTAAACCCTTTACCCTCAAAAGCCAAAACAGCCTTACTAACTTTAATGGTCAGTAGCGTGCTTATGGGCTGTTCCCCTCAAGAGTCTGACTCTCAAGTCAATTCAACTGAGACCCAAGCACAATCCAGCTTTGATGAAACCACTAATCAACCTCAAGCTGACAACACTGAACAAGTGGCCATTGAGACTACCCGCGGTAAAGTGTCCTTACCGGCAAACCCTAACCCTTTGGCCGTTTATGACATGACCTTAATGCAAGATTTGGCTGCCTTAGAAGTACCTGTAGCTGGTCTGCCTGACAACTTACAATTAGACAATCTAAAAGCAGCGGGTGCCCCAGAGAGCCAGAATATCGGTACTTTATTCGAGCCTGATATCGAAGCACTTAACCAAATGCAGCCCAAAGCCATTTTAATTGGCTCACGTATGGCCGAAAAATATGACGCCCTTAGCAAAATGGCGCCAACTTTAGACCTGACCTTAGATACTGAAAATATTTATGAGTCTAGCAAACAGCGCTTAGCTGATTTAGGTAAGCTATTTAACAAAGCCGATAAAGCCGCTCAGTTACAACAAGACATTGATCAAGCCATCGAGCAGGCCAAAGCCGCCAGTGCCGGTAAAGGCAGTGGCTTGGTTGTCCTAGTAAACGGCAATAAAATCTCAGCCTATGGCGAAAAATCTCGCTTTGGGTTCTTACATACCGTCTTTGGTATTCCTGCTGCTGATACTCAGATTGAAGATGGCCGACATGGTCAACCCGTATCTTTTGAATACTTACAAAAAATCGATCCAGACTGGTTATTTGTGCTAGATAGAAGCTCAGCCATTGGTGAAGAAGGCGTAGGTGCAGATGCGGTATTAGACAACCCATTAATGCATCAAACCAAAGCTTGGAAAAACAAGCATATTGTCTACCTAAGCCCAGACGCTTACTTGGCTTTCGGTGGTTACTATCAGTGGTTAAAAGACGCCAAGACCGTAACCGATGCTCTAAGCAAAGCCGAAACAGTTGAAAGCACTCAATAAGCGCACGCTTATCCCTCAATTTTTACAGTAAAAATAAAGACCGTTATGTTTGATTCTTCTGCCAAACCTAAAGCTCGACATGTTTTGCTATCCCCTAGGCTGCTCAACACGTTAAGTGTGCTGCTATTGGTGGCTCTAATTCTGCTAAGCTTATCGCTGGGTGTGGCAGATTTTTCATGGCAAGGGCTGTGGCAAGCCTTGACTCAGCAGTCGGTCAGTAACGATTTACAGTTGTTTCTGGTTAGCCGTCTACCGCGCACATTGGCCATCATCTTGACCGGTGCTTCTTTGGCTGTGGCAGGAATGGTTTTACAAGTGGTATTAAAAAACCGCTTTGTCGATCCATCCATGGTGGGCGCTACCCAAAGTGCAGGACTGGGTTTACTTTTGGTCAGCTTATATCTTCCCACTAGCAGCTTATTAAGCAAAATGCTGATTGCCACGTTATGCGCCATTGCCGGCATGGTACTTTTTATGCGTTTGATTAAGTACCTGCCAGCCACGGATATCTTAATGGTACCTTTGGTGGGCATAGTATTTGGTGGGATTATCGAGGCCGTTACCACCTTTATTGCTTATCAGACTGAATCTTTGCAGATGCTGTCGGTATGGCGCTTTGGTGACTTCTCTACCATTTTGGCGGGGCGTTATGAGCTGTTGTATCTGACAGGTGCTTTGGCTCTAGTGGCATACTTTTTGGCCGATAAGCTGACCATTGTAGGTCTAGGTGATGCCATTGCCATTAACTTGGGCGTCAATCGGCATTTGATGACCTGGTTTGTGATTTTGACCGTGGCGATGATTAGCGCCGTGGTGGTCGTGACCGTGGGCGCTATACCGTTTGTCGGATTAGTAGTACCCAATATTATTAGCCGCTTAATGGGAGACAGTCTACGCCGCTGTTTGCCTGCCGTCGCCTTATTTGGCTCAAGCCTAGTACTGCTGTGTGATGTGATCGGCCGCAGTATCCGCTATCCTTTCGAGATTCCGGTAGCCACGGTGTTTGGCGTTATTGGGGCTGGAGTGTTTTTATGGCTGCTACTGCGTAACCCTAAGCCAAGTCAGCCGCCCAAACTCTCACGCTCTAAGCTCATCTCAAGTGCCAATCCCAACTCAAAACCTGTCACTTACAGTCAATCTTAAGCTTTATATTTCACTGACTCTTTGGCAACTAAGTTCATTATGAATTCAACCAAGCAAGCCTCCACCCCCTCTTTATCTCAGCCCTCTGCTGCTACGAGGACCTATCCTAGCTCAAAGCCTATGCCATCGAACAGCAAAACCTCAGCACCTCGACCAACGAACATTCACACCAATTTGGATATCAATCCAGGCTTGGTATTTAGCAAACCGGTGTGGCTTGCTTTGCTGGCTTTGATAATCAGTAGCGTGCTTTTTATGACCTTGCAGGCCAATGGCAACTGGGACTTTGTACTGCCGTTTCGTGGTCAAAAACTTATGTCTTTAATGATCGTGGGTTATTGTATCGGGGTGTCTACTCTCCTGTTTCAAAGTCTCACCCACAACCCCATTTTAACCCCAGCCTTATTAGGCTTTGACTCGCTATACATCCTTATTCAAAGTCTATTGGTATTCTTTTTGGGGGCGGTCAACACCTTTAATAGCCAGCCATTACTAAAGTTTGGTATTGAAGTTGTGCTGATGGTGGGTGCCTCGCTACTGCTATTTAAGCTGCTTTTCGCTCGGACGCAGCAGTCTTTATCCCGATTAGTTTTAGCAGGGATTATTTTTGGGGTGCTATTCAGAAGCCTCTCAAGCTTAGTAGCGCGTCTGATTAATCCTGAAGATTTCGTGGTGATACAAGCCGCCAGCTTTGCTCAATTTAACATCACCAACAGTCATATGATGTGGCTAAGTTTCACCATTTGCATTATCAGTGCTTGGCTAATTTGGCGCTGGCGCTTTCAAGTTGATGTGCTGATGCTAGGACGTGCTGATGCCATTGGCTTAGGGGTTAATTATCAAGGGCTGACCTTGCGTTTATTGGTAATCATCTCAGTACTGGTCGCTACCGCTACCGCTTTTGTTGGTCCTATCGTATTTTTGGGCTTATTAGTCTGCGCCTTGACCAACCGCATAAGCCACAGCATGTATCACAGCGAGCGTATCGTTTTGGTCAGCTTGGTGTCCATGATTACCTTAGTACTTGGCCAAACTTTATTTGAACGGATGCTAAATATGGCCGGTGTCCTCTCGGTAGTGATTGAACTGCTCGGCGGTGTGGTCTTTATCGGCCTGATTTTAAAGCAGTATCGCAAGCAGGTGGCCTAAGTGATTAATAAACTAGCTTAGCTGCTTCTTTAATACTTACTGTTATATTTCCCTAATTTTCACCCTATTTTTATACCTGACAGCTGAATATCTTTATGATTACCATTAATAATGTAAGCCATCAAATCGATCACCACACTATCTTAAATAATATCAGCTTAAGCTTAGAAGATGAGCAAGTGATTGCGTTAATTGGGCCCAATGGGGCAGGCAAATCCACCTTGTTTAGCGTCATGTCACGCCTGCAGCAACTGCAAAGTGGTTCGGTACAGTTTGGTGAGCATGATATTGCAGATACCGATAGCAAAGTTATGGCCAAGACGGTTGCGATATTGGCGCAAAGCAATCAGCTTCAAGGAAGACTTAGGGTGGAAGAGTTACTCATGTTCGGCCGCTACCCGTATCATCAAGGCCGACCAACGACTGCTGATCATCAAAAAGTGGCGGAGGTTATTGAGAGGTTTGAGTTACAAGAGTTGGCACACCGCTACTTATCCACCTTATCCGGCGGACAGCAGCAGCGGGTACTTATTGCCATGATTGTCTGCCAAGATACGCCCTATTTGCTGCTAGATGAGCCGTTAAATAACCTGGACATGTATCACTCAGGTCAACTCATGCGAGCTCTACGAGATTTGGCTCATGAGCAAAAAAAGACGGTGGTCATTGTGCTACACGATATAAACCAAGCAGCGCAATTTGCTGATACAGTGGTCATGATGAAAGCCGGCCAAGTTATTCAAACCGGCCGACCTATTGAAGTGCTTACGCAAGAGACGATTGAAAATTTATACGGGGTAAGAGCCACTGTTATCGAACATAAAGGCTATCCGGTTATTATTGATAGCCGGGTTTAACCCACTGAAGAGGAAAACAAATTTAGTACCATCACACCTGCAACAATTAAACCAATACCGACCACGGCAGCCGCATCAATGGTTTGTTTAAAGATAACTAGCCCCACAACTGCGGTTAATACAATCCCTATCCCTCCCCATAAAGCGTAAGCTATGCCTAACGGTATCTCTCTTAGCGACTTGGTTAAAAAATAAAAAGAAAAAGCATACAAAACCACTGTCGCTAAAGTAGGACCTACCTTAGTAAACTCTTCAGACTTAACCAAAAATGTCGTACCTATCACTTCAAAAAGGATAGCACCTGCTAAAAAGCTATAAGCAATAAGGGTTGGAGACATAAATCTTCTGACCTGATAAAAAAGGAAACACCAAAGTAGGAAAAATCCTGATATGTTAAAAGCTAGATGGTAATACGATTAACTAAAAATGAATAGCACCAATTTTCATATATTTAATAAATCATTATATTGAAATTAATTTATTTTACCAAACATTAATTATGGGCTTTAATAGACCCAACCAAAAGAGCTATACTTATAGAACACCTAAAATATTAAGCGTTAATGGCTTAATAATAAAAACTATCCCGTGCCTCATCATAAGGAGATCACAATGAGTGATAAAAAATGCCCATACGCCCCAACAAAATTAACCATGAACAATGGTGCTCCCGTTGCTGACAACCAAAACAGCTTAACCGCTGGTCCTCGTGGTCCACTACTGGCCCAAGATGTTTGGTTAAATGAAAAACTGGGCAACTTCGTACGTGAAGTGATTCCAGAGCGCCGCATGCACGCAAAAGGTTCTGGTGCTTTTGGTACATTTACCGTTACCAATGACATTACCAAATATACTCGTGCTAAGATTTTTAGCGAAGTGGGCAAAAAGACAGAAATGTTCGCCCGTTTTAGTACCGTAGCCGGTGAGCGCGGTGCAGCAGATGCCGAGCGTGACATCCGTGGCTTCGCTCTAAAATTCTACACTGAAGAAGGTAACTGGGACTTAGTGGGTAATAACACGCCAGTATTCTTCTTACGTGATCCACGCAAATTCCCTGATTTAAACAAAGCGGTTAAGCGTGACCCTCGCACTAACATGCGCTCAGCAACCAATAACTGGGACTTCTGGACTCTTCTCCCTGAGTCTTTCCACCAAGTGACCATTGTGATGAGTGATCGTGGTATCCCTGCCTCCTACCGTCATATGCACGGCTTTGGTTCACACACTTACAGCTTCTGGAATGAAGACGGCGAACGCTTCTGGGTCAAATTCCACATGCGTACTCAGCAAGGTATCAAGAACTTAACTGATGCTGAAGCCGCTGAAGTGGTCGGTATGGACCGTGAGAGCAACCAAAAAGATTTATTTGAATCTATCGAAAAAGGCGACTTCCCAAAATGGAAGATGTACGTACAGATTATGCCAGAAGAAGAGGCCGAAAAAGTACCGTACCACCCGTTTGATTTAACCAAAGTTTGGCCAAAAGGTGATTATCCTTTAATTGAAGTGGGCGAATTTGAGTTAAATAAGAACTCAGATAACTATTTCTTAGATGTTGAGCAGGCAGCCTTTGCTCCAAGTAATCTAGTACCCGGTATTGGCGTATCTCCTGATAAAATGCTACAAAACCGCCTAATTAACTATGCGGATGCACAGCGTTATCGCGTGGGCGTAAACAGCCATCAAATCCCAGTAAACCAGCCACGTTGCCCATATTCAAGCAACCACCGCGATGGTCTAGGCCGTGCTGATGACAACTATGGCGGTCGCCCACACTATGAGCCAAACAGCTTCCATCAGTGGGAAGAACAGCCAGAATATGCTGAGCCACCATTAAAGATTAATGGCGATGCCGCGCATTGGGACTTCCGCAAAGACGATGACGACTATTTCAGTCAGCCTCGTGCACTGTTTAACTTAATGAGCGATGAGCAAAAACAAGTGTTATTTGACAACACAGCACGTAATATTGAACCAACGCCAGACTTTATTAAGTACCGTCATATCCGTAACTGCTACTGGTGTGACCCTGCTTACGGTGAAGGCGTTGCCAAAGCCATTGGCTTAACAGTTGAAGACGCCTTAGCAGCTCGCGAAAGCGATCCTGCACGTCACTTAGATAGCCTGCTGTAAGCTCAATCTATATAGCTACAGTCACTATGAAGCTCTATCCTTTTGAGTGACTTTATAAGCTAACTTTACAAAGCACCCTAGGCCAAACTTAGGGTGCTTTGCTTATTTAGAATAGAATCCTTTATAACACAGCTTGTTTCTTGGCTAAAAACAGAAGTAACTGACGCCATAATTTGTGTGACGTATAATACTTACTACTTTAGCTAATTGAATACTTACTTTAGCCCATTAAATGTTAACCGGTTTAATTCAACATTAACTTTCTAAAAAAGAGGCTGTATGTCATCGCTTGAACTTTATTTCGATCCTACTCTTACCTCCAGACAACGTCTACTGTGCCGTATGTTTTGGACTAAGTGTAAAATTGAAGAGTTTGATGATATCGCCAAACAAATAAATTATCTGAAAAGTTGGTTTGAGCTGCCCGACGCCTCTGAAGTATTTGCCATCCTTGAGAACTGTTATGTCTATGATAGCCGCTATCAGTGTCAAGTTTGTCGACAGCTAAGAAGAATCAACTCGCCGCTACAATTAAAGAAAACGATTGAGACGCCTTGGCGCTGTGAGCCCTGCTCACTATTGACAGCTTAGGATGTCACTTTTTAATCTCTACCCGAAATTCTCTATATCCTCATTAACATTTTATATCTTTTTATAACAGACCCTAGCTCCGTTAGTGGTCATAATACTGTTATATCTTTTTTACCTACACAACCTCTATCAAATACTGTTTTATAGGCGGTTACTCTCCCCCATACTTATCACTAGGAATTAGAAAAATGTCTCATGAAATTATAGATTTAGGCTCAGGCTTTTGGAATATTCGAGGCTCTTTTAAACTGGGTGGTCTTATTGATATTGGGACTCAATGCTCTTTGGTTAAGCTTGAGTCTGGGAAGTTTATATTTTTAGACAGTTATACGTTGAGCGATGAGGTACGTGAAGAAGTTATGGCGCTGACCCATAACGGTGACGATGTTGAAGCCATTTTAAACTTACATCCTTTTCATACCGTTCATTGTGCTCAAATGGCCAAGGACTTCCCAAAAGCCATTAACTATGGCAGCGAACGCCATAAAAAACAGGTGCCTGAAGTTAGTTGGGCTGAAGATTTGGTTGAGAGCAAAGCAGTAGCAGAGCGTTATCCTGAATTAGAATTTTCCCTTCCTAAAGGCATTTACTACATTTCACCCAACGAGATGATACATGCCAGCTCCCTGCTTGCTTACCATCCTGCCAGCCGCAGTTTACATGTTGATGATACCTTTATTACTCCACCTTCTAAGATTCTAAAGGCCGTTTTACCAGAGTTGGGATTACACCCTACGACTAAAAAGGCACTGACAGACCACCCTACTGCAGGTCAGGACTATTGTGACTGGGCTGAATCTATTGCTGAGAAGTGGCAAGATACGCGTAACTTATGTGCCGCTCACTCAGACTTAGTAAGATTTGAAGCGGGTGAATTTAAAGCAGCGTTATTAAAAGCCGTTGAAAAAGCACGCCCCAAACTTGAAAACGCTTAATCAATCCTCCAAACCAGCGGTGCATACTCTGTCCTTATGGGCATTGTTTGTGGCCACACTATTTAATTAATGAACTGTAATATCTTTGCCTCACCTCTGGTCTATTCCCTCTATTATTCTACAAATAGCTCATTACATAGATATTATGAAATAAGTTACTGGTCAGCCGTACTTATAACTTCAAATATATAGGTAGGCATTGTATTATAAATGCCTTAATAGCCGCACTTTAGACTCTCCCTAGCTTGATTTTATAAGGGTGGCCAGTACCACACTATCCGTTTTTTATTCAAATAGCAGCACTGTTTTATCCAAAACATTTTCTTAACAGCGGGGTATGAATATTACCTGCTGTAGGTAGAGCCCAAAGTTTGTAGCGGGAGACAGGACATTATGCTTAGTCATTTGCTTGACTTGTTTCTATTCATCTAACTCTTTAATAGCCAGTTGCCGATATGTCATTACTTAAGTTAAATCGAACTAAGACCCTCGATAGCCAGGTCACTTTGGTAAGGCCGTCAGGTGTTTTACTGCCCGACCACAGCTTTGTCGCCGGTCATCGCTTTAAGCTAAGTCAGTTTTCTGTGGCCTCGTTAGCTTTGCGTGCCTCCCTAGCAGTTGCTCTGTGTGGTAGCCTATTGACCCTAACCGCTCATGCTGCAGACAATGCACAGGCGAGCAGTGATAGTAGTGATGAATACATCTATTCTGAAAAACAAATCCCGCAAGCAGCGCTGTCGTCTCAAGAGACCGTTAATATTGATAAAATCAGCCAAAACTTAGAAAAAGGCAGCTATCAACCCATTCCTTTGCAGAGCATCATTGACCCAACAACTGGGGTGCGTATTGACGATGTTTATCGAATTGACGTTCCTGAACAATTAAGCCTTTTGCAGGCTCAAAATGTATTGGTTCAGGTATCCCCAAAACTTGCCAGCAATAATGCAGGCATTACCGCCAATCAGTTGCAGTCTGATGCTACTAAGGGATTAAAACAGCCTTTGGTCTTCTTACGTGCCGGTGCTACTCGATATAGAGTAGATGCGGATGTAGATTTAATGGGCTTAAAGACTGGCATTAACGATAGTGTGGAGGAGGCCTTACCTATACTCCCCTCTGAAGATGTCGAGAAAATCTCTAACGCCATTACTGGTCGTCTGCCTGATGAGTATAATTTAAAGCGCGAAGGCTCAACGACCAGCGCTGGAGTTGCCATGCTATGGCCAGTCTATACAGCGGGGCGTACTCAAGCGGTTACCGATTTGGCGGATGCCAGAACCGTTGAAAGCCAAGCCGATGCTTTATTAGATCAAGATCAGCTACAGACCACGTTGGTCGAACGTTATTTTACGGCTCAACTGGCCATGCTAGCGGCTTACTTACGAGAAGATGCGCTCAATACCGTCAGAGAAACCAACCACATGGCACAGCGCTATCTTGAAGAAGGCTTTATTTCAGGCGTGGATAGATTAGAGGCACAGACAGCTTTAGCAGAGGCTGAGAGTGAGGCTATCAAAGCACGCCATGATGCCCAACTTGCGATGACAGCTTTGCAACGATTATTACGTGCCCCCAAGCCCATTAAGCCAACCACCCCCTTATTTGTGTCTTCTAAACCTTTGCCCTCACTGCAGTACTTCCAAGATTTGGCATTAAAAAACCATCCTGGGCTAAAAAAAGTAGATGCCAAATATGCACAAGCCCAATCGCTAAGTAATCTATCAGATACTGAATTCAAACCGACTGTTTCAGTATTTGGCTATCACGAAATCGATAAAGACCCCAGCTGGATTGCTGGTGTCTCTGCCAGCTGGAAGCTTTGGGGTGGCCTTGATAAAGGGGCACAACACGCCTCTGGACAAGCAAAAATGCGTCAAGCACAGCTGGCTAAGATTGATGTTAGTGATAACATCTTATTGTTGGTCGAAAAGAACTGGCAATCTGTTGAAAATGCCCGGGTCCGCTTCCAGTCTTTAAATAGCAATGTTCTGCTTGCTCAAGAGTTATTGCGTTACAAACAGCTTGGCATGAAAGAAGGGGTAAATACGGCATTAGACGTTACCACAGCCCAGACCAAATACTTACAAGCTCGGACCGAACAAGCTGCTGCGGCAAACGATTATGTGCAAGCACTGGCTGCCTTGATGGAAAGTATCGGTACGCCAGAAGCCTTTAATGAATATATGGCTGTGGCTGATATCAAGCTGCCTACTGTTTATTGACCTACTATTTATTAACTTACTGGAGCTATTAAAACCTAGGGTTAATAAAAGCCGTAGCTTTATTTTAATTTAGATTAATTCCTTATTATCACTTTTTATCTTCTAGGATAAAGGCATGAATGCTATGAAAAAGCCTAGCCCAATAATGCTCAGAAACATCATCATAACTCTGGTTGTCGTTGGCGTTATCGCACTTATTATTTATGGGCTTAATAAAAGCAAACAAAGCACTGAAAAACCTCTCATCATTCAAGGGCAGATGGAGATGCAGTCTACTGCCATCGCAGCAAAAGTTCCTGGAAGAATCTCAAACATCATGGTCACTGAAGGCGATACTGTAACCGCTGGACAGCAGCTTATTGAAATGGACTCGCCAGAGATTACCGCTAAGATGAACCAAGCTTTGGCTGCTCGCGATATGGCCCAAAGCCAGCTGAATAAAGCAGAAAACGGAGCCAGACCACAAGAAATTGGGCAAGCCAAAGCCGCTTGGCAAGCCAACCAAGCTGCTGCTGATTTGGCAAAAAGCACTTATGAGCGAGTCAATCGTCTGTATGAAGAGGGACTGATGGCACGTCAAAAACGGGATGAAGCTTATACCCAATACGTTGCCAACCAAGACAAAGCAGACGCAGCCCGTTTGCAATACAACTTGTCATTAGAAGGGGCCCGTGAAGAAGATAAAGACGCGGCCAAAGCCCAAGTTGCTCAGGTAGATGGTAAGATTGAAGAGGCTCAAGCGGCTCAAGATGAAGCCAATTTAAAGAGCCCTATTTCTGGTATTGTCGATGATGTCATCGTGAATCCAGGTGAAGTCATCGGTCAAGGCGTGCCCATCATGACCTTAGTTGATCCAAACGATCAGTGGGTGGTATTAAACATCACTGAAAATGTATTGCACCAATTTAGCATCGGCAAAGAATTTGTGGGCAAAGTACCGGCTTTATCTTCCCCCGATAACTCTTATCAAATGACCTTTAAGGTATTTAATACGGCTGCTTTATCGGACTTTGCCACTTGGCGTGCTACCAATACCGAAGACAATCTTGATGTTCGCACTTTTGAAGTAAAAGCCCGCCCTACCAAGCCAGATACCAAAATTCGTTCAGGAATGAGCGTTGTGGTAGAGCTTGACGCAAAGCTGGTGAATAAGAAGTCAAACGTCGCTAATTAATGGGTTTTGGTAGGCTAGTATATGTCTCAGTCACAACAGGATAGGAACGATACCCCGGCGATTGTCTTTGGTGATAAAGACAATCGTCAAGCTTCGTTGTTGACTGTGTTTTTGCGTAGTGCTCGTTATGAGGGCAGGTTCCTGCTACATAACTCTTGGGACTACGTCATGCTTTTATGGCTTCCTTTATTGACCATACTAAGCACTTGGTGGATATTTTCTAAGCCCTATATTGTAGATGTGCCTATTGGCGTTATTGATGAAAGCCGCAGCAGCTATTCTCGTACTTTAACCCGTTACCTTGATGCCAGCCCTGACTTAAAGGTTGAGAGCTTTTATCCTAATATGGACAGTGCGCGTGAGGCCATTTTAAAAAAGAACATCTATGCGGTGGTGTACATCCCCAATAATTTTGCTGATCAAATTAATAAGGGCGCACCCTCACCCGTTATTTTAAAAGTAAATGCTCAATATGGAACGCACTCTGGCATCATCCAAAAAGGCGTTCAAACTGTCACAGGCACTCTATCTGCTGGCGTTGAGATTAAACGCAGCATAAAGCAAGGTACTGATAGCAGACAGGCCATGATCTCACACACGCCTATCTCGCTTGAGCGCATCAGTTTGTTTAATATCGGCGCTAACTATCAGCAGTTTTTAGCCTCCACAGTTATCCCAGCACTACTTCATATCTTAGCAATGATTATCGGAGCGACTACCATCGGACGTGAGATTCGGGATAAAACCTTCTCTTTGTGGTATCACAATATGGTTTTCCCAGACATGCCCTACCCTAACTTTAAAAGGTTAAAGCATATCCCGCCAGAGCAAAAGCTGGCTTACTTACATGCTAGCCTAGATGAAAGCTGGCAACAGCCCGTTGATTTCACAGGTTTAAATGCTATGACCTATCAGCCTGTTAACTCAGCTTCCTCTGTTTTAAGCAGGCCCAATTTAGGCAATCCTTCAAACTTTAATAAAAGCGCCAAACCGCGTATGCCCACTAAAGTTTCTATCCTAGCCTTAGTGGTCGGTTTAAACGGTAAGCTTATCTGGGCCTTATTATTTTATATGCTTTGGGGCGCTTTAATGGTAACCTTAGCGGTCTCAGTCCACCCAGCAAGCTTTGCGGGTATGCTGCTTGTGTTTATTGCTTTTATTGCCTTAACCATGATATCGCTTTGGATGGGGGCCATTTTTAGTTTGACCAGTTACTCACTGCGTATGGGCTTATCTAGCACCGGCTTTGTGTCCGCACCTTCTTTCGCCTTTGCTGGGGTAACGTTCCCACTACTTGCCATGAGTGAGGGTGCCCAGCGATGGGCCAATGCGCTACCCCTGACCCATTATTTAAAAGTGCATTTAACTCAATTACAGATGTCAGCACCTCCTGCAATTGCGATCCCTACTGTTTTAGGCTTGGTAGCTGCAGTAATAGGCACCTTAATGCTTACGGCCTTACTTTGCTTAAGAGCCTTTAAGAATCCAGAAGATTGGGGGGCTCGCTAATGTCGACTAATAACACTCAGCCTCCTTATTCAGCACAGAATCAGCCAAATAAAGATAAGTGCAATCTTACGCACCGCTCCTTTTTACAAGGCCTTTTAGGCACTTTAAAATCTGTCTTTACGGACAAAGGCGTGCTATTGATGTTAGTTATTGCGCCTATTATCTATGGTTTCTTCTATCCTTGGCCTTATCGCAGTGAGGTGGTACAAGAGATTCCAGTAGGTATTGTTGACTATGATCGTACCGATTTATCTAAGACAATTACTCGTTATAGTGACGCCAGCCCTAACCTAGCAGTACTTAACTACCCCAATGAGCAAGCGGCTATAGAGGCCATGTATCGCGATGACATCGCAGGGTACCTCATTATTCCAAGAAATCTAGAGCAAGATGTGTTCGCCAGTAAGCCAGCTCATGTCTCTGTGCTCGGTAATAACAGTTATTTTTTGCTTAATAAACAAGTTCAAATGGGTTTTACCACAGCAATAGGTACAGTATCGGCAGGGGTTGAGGTAAAAAGAGCGGTGGCGCAAGGGGCTTATATGGAAACGGCTAAGGCCAGCACCCAAGCCGTGCCTCTACGTATTGACCCTATGTTTAACCGATCTGAAGGATACGGAGCCTACGTGGTGCCTGCAGTTGCCATCTTAATTTTGCAACAAACTTTACTTATGGGTACTGCGCTACTTATCGGTACTTGGTATGAAAATAAAAAACAAAACGCCACGGTATTGGGCTGGTTAGGCCGTATTCTCGCTTTATCCTTGGTTACTTTTACCATGGCCTGTTTTTATTATGGCTGGGTATTTTCTTTTCAGAACTACCCCCGAGGCCATAATATGCCAGGAACTTTATTGTTTATGGCCTTATTCGCCCCTACAGTAGCCACCTTAGGCTGTCTATTAGGGATGTGGTTTAGAGAGCGTGAGCGCAGTATGCAGATTTTGATTTTCAGCTCACTGCCTATGTTTTTCTTAAGTGGCTATCCGTGGCCTGTCACTCAATTACCTGAGCCTTTGCAGTATGTTCGTTGGTTATTTCCCTCTACCTCTGGTATGAATGCCTCTGTACAGCTAAATCAGATGGGGGCTTCTTTATCTCATGTGAGCGGCTATTTTTATCATTTGGCCGCTTATTGGGTCATTGCTTTTATTTTACTAATCTGGGTACAACATCGACAGATTAAAAAATCTATGATAAAAACAATCTAGACCTATCTGACTACTGACAAATATATTCGGTCTTTATTTTTTAGATTTATTCCCACCCTTCCCAACCACTATTTGACTTTAGGCGTAATTAAATAAATGGAAACCCTAAATATTGTATATTTGGTAGGTGCAATTCTTATCTTCTCCAGTATCATGGCCAGCACTTTATCCGCTCGGCTTGGCTTACCCTTATTACTGCTGTTTTTAGGGGTAGGTATGTTAGCCGGTGAAGAAGGCATTCTAGGTATTGAATTTTCACAATACGGGATTGCTAACTTCGTAGGCCAGGCTGCATTAGCCTGTATCCTTTTAGACGGGGGATTACGTACCTCCTTTAAGTCGTTCCGGGTTGGACTAAAGCCAGCTATTGTGTTGGCCACTTGGGGGGTATTTGCCACCGTTTTGGTGCTTGGGATATTCGTAACTTGGCTACTCGATGTCGATTGGCGAATCGGATTATTGATGGCAGCCATCGTGGGGTCTACCGATGCCGCTGCGGTTTTTTCTTTATTGCGTAATGGCGGAGTCAAATTAAATGATAGGGTTCAAGCAACACTGGAGCTGGAATCTGGGGCGAACGACCCTTTCGCTATTTTATTAGTCACCGGTCTAATTGCCTTAAATGTAGATCCTAATAGCCAAAGCGTCCTTGGTTTCTTTGGCTTATTAGCTCAACAACTTGGCTTTGGAATGTTCATGGGCTTAGCTTCAGGCTACCTACTGTCTAAGCTAATTCCTAAGCTGCATCTGGCAGTGGGTATGTATGCCATTCTCATTATGTCAGCGGGCCTTGCAGTATTTGCAGCAACCAACTTAATTGGCGGTAGTGGGTTTTTGGCCGTTTATTTAGCCGGTATCTTAATTGGTAATAATAGAGTACGCGCCACTGAACATGTCCTGCGTGTCATGGACAGCTTTGCTTGGTTATCACAAGCAGTTTTATTCGTGGTTTTAGGCCTATTAGTAACCCCTTCTAACGTCCTGAATGTCTGGCACTACTCTGTGGCCATAACGGCCTTTATGATAGTAATTGCACGCCCTATTGCGGTTTACTCTAGTATTAAGGCCTTTGGATTTAAAGACCGAGAAATTGGTTTTATTTCATGGGTGGGTCTACGTGGTGCTGTCCCTATTACGCTGGCTATTTTGCCCGTGATAGCAGGGCTAGAAGATGCCTTCTTATTGTTTGATATCGCCTTTGGTGTGGTTATCTTATCTTTGGTACTTCAAGGCAGTACCATCCCCTTTATGTCTACCCTATTTAAAGTTAGAGTGCCTCATACCCCTGAGCCGGATGAACAAATGGAGATTTGGGTTTCTGACCAGGCCAGTATTACCCTATACGAGTTTGAGGTAAAACCAGGTGCCTTTGCCATGGGGCGTCACCCTCTAGACATCTCTCCTACCATAAGTAATGATGAAATTGCTGTGTTTGCTTTAATTCGCAATGAAAAGATAGTCGTGGTAGACAAAGAAACTACCCTACAGTACGGAGATAGAGTTTGGTATGGTCTTAGAGGCAATCATGCTGCTAAAATTGCTCATATCTACAATGACATTAAGCTGGACAGACGCAAGGTTGATGATTTCTATGGCGACTGGATGATTTCTCCCAATGTGAAACTGGGTGATCTTCCTTTCTTTGATGAAAACATCCCCTCTACTCCGCCCAATACCAAAGTTACCTATCATAAAGATGGCTCTCCCATAAACATGTGGCAACAGACGGTGGCAGAGTTTATCAAAGCCAACCTTAATGCTCCTCCTGTCCCTGGAGATATGGTGAAAATTGACGAAGAATGGGCGCTTATTATCAAAGAGGTAGATAATAGAGGAACTTTACGCACCATCGGTCTTAAGCATTATCAGGCTAAATAAAGTAACCCATCTCAATAAAAAAACCGTCTCATGACGGTTTTTTTTGTTATTAGACTATTAGTATCAAACTTCACAAGCGTTGCTTCAAACCTTTAGTTAATAAATACCTGCTTCCACTCCAGCAGCTAAAGTCATTGCCAACTCCTCTACTTGTTCAACAAAATCATCTTGCCACTTTCCTTGCAAAATCATTGCCTCTTGAATCCACTCCCAACGCAACCCTGTGGTAATGGTTTTTAGAGCAAGCTTAGTCCCTGTTCCATCATGTCCTGCTCGGATATAGACAGCAAAAGGTAACCCTTGTTTCTCTTCCAATACCGCATAATAGCAACGATCAAAGAAATCTTTGGTCAATCCTGCCATATAAGCTAAGTTCTCAGTGGTTCCAAGTAATAAGGCATCAGCAGCTAGCACATCTTCAGGTTGGGTATCCTGCGGTGATTTAACAATAACTTTAACATCTAAATCAGGATGATTAGCTCCCTTATAGGCTGCTTCAGCCAGTCTTTTAGTATTAGGCGATGGCGCATGAGCCACGATAAGCAAAGTTTTGGTAAGGGTAGTCATATCAGTCACCACGACCATAGATAAAGGTGACATCCTGTATGATATCAGGATGAATACTCTTTGCCACAGGACAAGTGAAAGCAGCCGCCTCTAATATCTTCTTCGTACGCTCGTCTAACTCTCTTTGAAACTCAATACGAACCTGGACCTCACTTACACGACGAGGATCTGCAGCCATTATCTTAGTGACCTCAGCTCTGGTACCTACCAGATCAACATCCATATCAGCGGCTTTAATACCGATAATAGTTAGCATACAACTGGCCAAACTGGTCGCAAGAAGATCTGTAGGCGAGAACGCCTCACCTTTACCATGATTGTCAGTGGGTGCATCTGTGATGATTTTATTGTTTGATTGTAGATGTAAGGCTTGAGTACGTAGATTGCCTTGGTATTCAACGGTAGATGTGGTCATAAGCTAGTCCTTTAATTGAGCTGATATTATTTTATAACTAACATACTAGCTTATTTCTAACCAATAATGAAATTCAGTAGCGAAAACCGCCATAAGTAAAAGTACCGCATAGGAAAAAACCCCTTTCAACATAAGTTAAAGGGGGCTCTTTAGGTATAGGGAGCTGACGATGACCTACTCTCACAGTAATAAAAAGTAGCAATTCAAGCTGAAAGACTTAAACTATATTAATAAGAGATATTTAAACACCTACACTTCTTATATTTAATTTGTAGCTGGGCAAATCGATCCAAAGCTGACTTTTGTCACTTCGCCGGTACTATATTTACAATATCTACTAGTGCCATTAGTCCATTGCCTCATTAACACTCCAGCAACACTCCAGCAGAAGCACTAAACGATAAAGATAGCATTATTACAGCCATACCTGCTTTAATTCTATTTCTCCATACTCTAAACTCCATTAATGTTTATTCTGTAATAACTATTCTATGCCTTAAAAAAAACTGCTGAATTTAAGAGAATAGTTTTTAGCTTAAAAAAGACACTATAACACTAAAATTAAATTACACACAGGAAAAAGCCCCCATCAAGTTAATGAAGGGGGCTTTTAGGTATAGGGAGCTGACGATGACCTACTCTCACATGGGCGAACCACACTACCATTGGCGCTACGATGTTTCACTTCTGAGTTCGAGAAGGGATCAGGTGGTTCCATCGTGCTATTGTCGTCAGCAAAGGGGGTATAGATATGAGTTGGTTAAGCCATTTGCTTAACATTGTTTTGACTAAGTATATCAGAACCTGAATCAATGTATTATCAGGATGATATCGAAATAATTGGCTGTCATACAAAACCACTTGGGTGTTGTATGGTCAAGCCAAACGAGCAATTAGTACAGGTTAGCTACACGCATCACTGCGCTTCCACACCCTGCCTATCAACGTCCTAGTCTTGAACGGCTCTTAAGGGAAATCTAATCTTGAGGTTGGCTTCCCGCTTAGATGCTTTCAGCGGTTATCCAATCCGAACGTAGCTACCGGGCAATGCCATTGGCATGACAACCCGAACACCAGCGGTTCGTCCACTCTGGTCCTCTCGTACTAGGAGCAGATCCTCTCAAATTTCCAACGCCCACGGTAGATAGGGACCGA
>ERZ808040.278-NODE-278-length-48605-cov-8.999299_pt1 | contig 48605 bp, 32 predicted proteins | sample MGYA00380191_ERZ808040 | MGnify/ENA primary metagenome ERZ808040 (study PRJEB31490, sample SAMN06133395) | mouse gut metagenome | isolation source: J6 | host: mice | place: China: Chengdu | collected 2015-05 ...
TTCATCTTCCCTACTCGCCGCGCGGGGTGCGTGCAGCAAAGCTGCTAATTTCCTTACGCACCCCTGTGCATAAAAAGCCGGAGAAGCAACTTCCTCTCCGGCCTTTCTCGTCATTATTTTCCAATCTCTTTATTCCTTATATATAAACATATAATTCGCCGTAGCCTGGATGGGAATCTCTACATTTCCATTCTCCCCTGCTTTTGTCGTTCCTATACAGGCATTCTCTCCGACCGTTACATTGCCCTCCGCGTCCATCGCCACCGTTTCCGCATATACGGATACCTTCGTTCCTTTGCTGCATTCCGGCAGATTCACCTGCAGGCTGGCTACTGCTCCGATATCTTCATGGGATTCAAACCGTACCGTAGTCGCTACGCTTTTCTTCCCTCTCCTTTCGCTGCTTACCGTTACTCTTGTGTTGCTTATTCCATGAAAGCCGCCCATATCGGATGCTCCGTTTAACACGAGGGAAACGCCCGGCCCAAGGCCGCAGTGTACGATCTTCGCATATCCTGAATCATTGGATGCTATGCTGTCCTTCAGCGCCGCAGGGATGCTTTCCACATTCTTCAGCTGCAACATCAAAACACCGCTTCCGGCATCGGCTCCCGCTATCATTTCCGGTGTCAGCCCGCGCAAAACTTCCAGCACCTGCTGCCAGTCGGTCAGTATTCCGTCTGTAAGGTTGACGGTTTGAAACTGATCCGGATCCACCGTTACGGTTTCTTCTTCCTTCACTTCCGCCTCTATTTCGGCTTCCGGTTCCGGTTCTTCGGATTCTGCCTTTGTTTCCATATCCGGTTTTTGGGATTCCGTTTCTGTTTCTGCATCCGGTTCTTGGGATTCGCTTCCGGTTTCAGCATCCGGTTCCTTGGGTTCTGTTTCCGTCCCTGTCCCCTCTTCCGGCTCTTTTACATCCGCAGAGTTTTCATCGTCCGTTTTCCCGTCCTCTTCGCTATTGCCCGCTTCGCTTCCGGTTTCTTCTTTTTTCTTTTCTTCCTTTTCTGATGTATTGTCTTCGTTCTGAACCGGGTCTTTGAGTTCCGGCTTCGCCGGCGCCTCTGCCGCCGAAACCGGCATTCCTCCCCATATGGCACACACAAGAACCAATACACATACCGCCATAGCCTTTCCTTTTATTTTCCGCAGCATTTTCATCCCATCACCTCAGCTTTCTGTACAATCCATAATTATAATTAATTATACAACATTCCAGCCGGGTTGAATACAGTTATTTCAAATATTTTTCATTTTTTTGAATTTGCCTTATGCTGTCTGGATTGCCTCGGCCAGCACGGTTTCCGTGATTTCATCCCCTTTATTCCTGCACAGTTCTTTTTTTATTTCTCCCTTTGACAAAACCAATACACGGTCGCAAAGCCGTTCCAGTTCCTCCATTTCGGAAGAGATCAGCAGCACACCGTTATTCTCGTCGGCAATGCTCCGTATCAGGCCGGCGATCGCCGCTTTTGCCTCCACATCGATGCCCACCGTAGGATCGTCAAGGAGCAGCATTTTCGGCCGGATCAGAAGGCTTTTGGCAAACACAGCTTTTTGCTGATTGCCTCCGGAAAGATACTGCACTTCCTGGTCGATGCCCGTGCATTTCAGCTGCAGCTTTTCTCTCATGCTTTCCGCATTTTCCGCGCATCTTTTCTCATCAATCAGCCCTCTCTTCGCCATCCGCTTCCATATGGGCATAAGCATGTTATATTGAATGGAATGAATTCCCACAATTCCGCTTTTACGCCTGTTTTCCGGCACGAAAGAAATACCTTTTGCAATGGACATCCACGGCTTTCCGGTTGGAACCTCTTCAGAATCCAGGAGAATCTTTCCCTTGTCCGGTTTTATCAGCCCGTAAATACACTTTGCCAGCTCCGTCCTTCCGCTTCCAAGCAATCCCGCTATCCCTACAATCTCACCGGGATATACTTCAAAACTTACATTCTTCACTTTGTCCGACCATGATACATCTTCCACCTTAAGAACCGGCTTTTCATAATTGACAGGGCTGGCCGGAGATAAATATTTCTGATTTAGTTTCTTCCCTATCATGGCCTCCACGATAGCTGCCACGTTCAGATCCGAAGTGGGACGATCCATCTCCACTCTGCCATTCCTTAACACTACGGCTCTGTCGCAGATCTGAATAATTTCCTGCATGTGATGGGAAATAAAAATAACTGCTATTCCCTGCTTTTTCAGCCGTTCCACAAAAGTAAACAAAAGCTGTATCTCTTTATGGGTCAGGGAAGCCGTCGGCTCATCCAATACCAGAACGGACGGCCTGTGCATCAGGGCTTTTACGATTTCAACAAGCTGCTGGTTTCCGATGGACAAATTCTCCACATATTCATCGGGATCCACATCGATCCCAAATTCTTCAAACGCCTCTTTTGCCGTCTCCAGGCACTTTTTATCATCGATCAGCCCTGCCCTTTTTATCTCTCTGTTTAAAAAGAGGTTTTCCCCCACCGTCATCGTAGGTATTAAAGAAAACTCCTGATAAACCATTGCAATGCCACAGGCAGAGGCGTCAGCGGCGCTTTTTATCGCTACTTCCTTATCGTCCACATAAATATGCCCCTGATCCAGCCGGTACACACCCGCGACGATCTTCATCAATGTAGACTTTCCCGCGCCGTTGGAGCCGAGAAGTCCCAGAACTTCTCCCTTTCTGATTCCAAAAGTGATCCCCTTCAGCACTTCGTTCTGAAAAAAAGATTTGTGTATATCCTCCAGCAAAAGCGCATACCCTTTCTCATCTACCATTCCGGCCACCCAACCTTCCTTCCATCCGTAAAGTAAATTCCTTCCACTTTCGGTCTGCCTTTTGAAATACCGCTGACAGCGGCCACATATGCCCTTGTCACAAACATCTGGGCGCGGAAGCCGAACACCACCGTATCCCCGACTTCTGCTTTCTGCCCCTTTTCCGGCTGTAAAATCCCATAATAATCAATCGCTTTGGCATCCGGCATCTCACAGGATATCCTGTTTTGAAGAGCCGCATCCGCTTCTCTTCCCACACACGCCTTTACTTCATAAGGATCGAATACCGGATCGATATACATGCCTCCTCCATAGCAATAAGGCTTTCCTCCATAGAAATGCGATATTTCCGATACGTAAACATATCCCGGCAATTCCGGCAGCTCTTCGTATGCATGGATAGGGGTCGTTCCGGTCAGTCCGTGTCCCGGCTCCACCTGTGTCACTCCGTCCCTGGCAAGCCTTTCAAAAATATGGCTGGAGGTCGTTCCGGGCGCATTCACTTCCAAATCAGGATATCCGTTCTTCCTGAGCCTGTCTGCCGTCCGAATCAGTGTGCCGTAATTGCGGGTAGGTTCCACCCGTTTTGCCTCAGCATCATATAGCTGCGCCGGAAATGTGGATATCCCTGCAAAGCGAAGCCCTTTCATCCCCTCAATCCGCTCTGCCGTTTCCATAATGTCATCCACGCAAAATCCCGCTTCATGCCCATGGTAAAAGGAATCCCCCTCCCCATATATTCTGGTCATAATATTCTGCGTCCCGGGCAGCTGCACCGCCTCCGACACGGCCTGTGCTTTTTCAAAGTTATATACCGTCCAATACATGGGATGCATTTTCAACGCCGCTTCCGTCTCCCATGCCGGCACCTGTACCAGATGCCCCAGATGGCCGATTTTCATTCCGGCATGATGAACCGGTCTCGCATCGTTCATATCCACACAGACCCCTGCATCTATCCCCGCCTTTATCATCGTTTCTATTGCGGCCGGATTTCTCCCGATCTGTTTGGTCATGGCAAATACTTTCAGGCCGTATTTTCTGCCCTCTTCTGCCATAATCTTTGCGTTATGGGAAATCACATCCAGATCCAGAAGATAACTATTGGATGGAATCTGTCCTTTTTGATGTAGTTCCACTGCCGCTTGAATCAGTTTTGGATTTCTTTTTGCTATCTGGTTTAAAAACATACGCCTTCCCTCCTGTTCGCCGCTTTTGACCGGAAATCTTAATTTTCAACCTTTTCCCTCAGGCTTAACGACACGGCCAGAATAATGATCAGCCCTCTGGCCATCATCTGTTCCGATACGGACAACCCCATTAAAAGCAGCCCGTTATTCAGCATACCAATGACGATAGAGCCGATGATTGTTCCGACAATCGTTCCTTTTCCTCCTGAAAAACTGGTTCCTCCGATCACTACGGCCGCGATTACCGACATATTATCATTTTCTCCCAGCGTGTACCTTGCCCCGTTCAGCCTTCCCGCATACAGGATTCCCGCAAATGCCGCCGCCATGCCGCAGATCGTCATCGCCCAGAGCTTGATTCGTTCCACTTTAATCCCGGAATACCTGGCCGCCACTTCGTTGCCGCCTACCGCAAGAATCGCCCGTCCGAAAGGGGTTTTCCTGTAGAGTATATGCCCCAATATCATAATGACGATCGTCCATATAAACAACGTCGAAATAGGGCCGATATCTCCTGCGCCAAAGATAAAATTAAAGCTTGCGTTTGTCACTGGAACTGCCTCCAGGTTCGTTATGGTTCTCGCTATGCCGGCGTATACGCTGCTCGTTCCAAGCGTAACCAAAAATGCCGGTATTCTTACCTTTGCCACGATCAGTCCGTTAAAGAAACCGCAGACAAGACCTGCAAGCATCCCTGCCAGTACCGCCGGAAACCACCCTGTCACCCTGAGCGCCAGGGCAGTCACAAGCGCCGATATGGCCACTACCGATCCCGTTGACAGGTCAATCAGGCCGGCGGATATGGCAAAGGTCATTCCTACGGCAGCTACCGATATCATTGCCGTCTGCCTCAATATATTCATCATGTTCCCATAGGATAAAAATCCCTTATCCCTGAGAAGAACCGAAAAAACCACCAGTACAATTACAAAGCTGATATACACAATATATTTTTTATAATCGAATTTTTTTGCCATTTCCTGCGCCGCCCTTCATCGTCTGATTATTTACCTAATATCTCTAATACGCTGGAATCCGGATCCTTGTTCAACGACTGATTCCATGCTTCCACCATATTATCTCTTGTCATGGATACGGTCTCGCTGACTACATAAGCCGGAGCATCCTCGCCCAATATGCTGAGAGCCGCCAGTTTTGCCATCGTCTCTCCGATCTGGAAAGGCATATCCGCTACTTTTCCGTAAACATTGCCTCCCTGTGCCATATCCAGGTCATTGTTTCCTCCAAGATCCATCGTAACTACTTTGCAGTCTTTATAACCGCCGGCCCTCAGTTCGGAAACCACCGGCTCCGCCGCCACGTCCCAGGATACATAAATACCGTTCAAATCCGGGTTCTGTGTCATCATTGCGGAAGCAACTTCTCCTGTAGCATTTTCCGCTGAAAAGCCGGACATTGCCACGATTTCGATATCCGGATAATCATTGACGATCGTTCTGACAAATTCATTATCCCGGTTATTCGTCACAAGATAATCCACATCATAATAAATGATTCCGATCTTGCCTTTTCCTCCGATAGATTCCGCCATTAATTTAGCTGCCGCACGTCCCATTCCATACTGATCCCCGGTCACAATGCTCACATACTGTTCCCCTGCCTTATAATCATTTACTCCATTATCCGCAAATACGATCTTGGCCCCTGCATCCACCGCCGGAGAAAATGCTCTTGTGCCGGATACGGGATCTACGGGAAGAGACAATATGATATCCGGTTTTAATGCCATGGAAGTCTCGATATCCGTCGCCTGTTTGGACGGATCAAACTGAGCGTCCGATGTAGCCACGATTTCGATTCCCATCTTTTCAAATTCCGCTTTGGCACCGTCCGTCATCGCATTATACCATTCGCTTGCCCCTGCCCAGATCATGGCCGCTTTCAGCCCTTTCTCCCTGATTTGCGCATATTGCTCTTCTGTCAGGCTGATCTCTGTTGTCGGCACGGCATCTTCTCCGTTCGGCCCCTTCGCATACTCTCCCGCTTCATTTCCATATCCCGGTATCACCGTCAGCCACTGGTCTCCGTTTCCTCCCGCTTCGGCCGTCTCCGTATTCGTATTCGCTTCCTCCGTCACCGTCCCTGGCGTCTCTCCATTTTCCGCCGTCTGGCTTCCCGATCCGCAGCCTGCCGCTCCAATCCCTAACAATACAGCCATTAATACCCCAATTAACCTCTTCATAGTATTCCTCCATTCTTGCTCTGCCCGCCCATTGGGACACAGGCACAAATTAGTTTGCATGGAATATATCTCTTGCCAGTCGGATGCCCGCCTGGGCAGGGCTTTGATTGAGCGGAATATACTCGATATTCCCATGCCCCGTCTTTTCCCTGAATATTCCCTGGAATGTCCGCCTGTAAAAGTCCCCTTTAAAAATACTTCCCGATATCACTACATGAATTTTTTCCTGTTTTTCCAGATGTATTCTTTCATACACCGCAACGGCCAGATCCGCCGTTTCCTCCGCCGCTTCCGCAACCACCTGTCCGCACAGGCTGTTCCCCCTGTCCGCTCCATCGCAGACCAAGTGCGCGGCCGCCGTAATATCTCTCTGGCTCATAGCTGCAATATAATACGGCAGCTCTTCCGCCTTCTCAAAGTGATAGAACTCTTCCAGCGTTTGGTAAATCTCGTTATAAGCCTCCTGTCCATCACAATATTTAATCCATTTTTTCAGCATCTGCTCCCCGATCCAATATCCCGATCCCAGATCGCTCAACGGCCTTCCCCATCCTCCGCAGCGATACGTTTTCCCTTCTTTATCAAAACCAACCGCGATAGAACCCGTGCCGGATATTACGCATATGCCCGGCTTGTCCGCCACAGACAAAAAGACAAATTCCGAATCGTTGCAAATATATACTTTTTTCAAATCCAGTCCCATATGCTTCACAATGGACTGGTATACCGCATAATCGCTTTCCGTATCACATCCAGAAACCCCTATGACCATCCCCTGGATTTCCTGTAATTCGATATTCAGGGAATCGCAGATGGTATAAAAAGCATTTTTCAACCGGGAAGCCGCTTCCTTTAATCCTATGTTCTTATAGTTTGTGCTTCCGAAGCGGAAACTCTGCATTTTGCGCAAATCCATGTCATAAACGCAATATTCTGTCTTTGTGCCTCCTCCGTCAACGGAAAACAAATATCTTCCTTCCGGCATTATCCCGCCTCCTTTCCTGAAAATATTTTCCGGTAAATTGTCAAATCCCGCTTTTCAGGACAAGCTGCTTCGTAGTTGACAAATTCGCCATACACAAATTAATTAATCCATTAATACCGCATTCTTCATCTTCATTGATATAAAATCCAGGAAGGCTTTCTTCCGGTATATACTTTTTTACCTCCTCCTTTATCGCGGATATGCTGTTCTCAGCCAGCCCTTTTCCCTGGAGAACCACCGCTTCCGGATTCAACGTTACAATATACCCTACTATACTGGCAGCTATATAATGGATATACTTTTCATCCGTCCCTTCTCCGCATTCTCCAGTTTCATTTCTTGAAAGAAAATATTGTATCTTGTCTTCCAGCCATCCTCCTCCCTGCGCATAATTTTTTTCTTCCGTTTCCTCAAAAGGCGCGAGATACCCAAACTCTCCGGCGAAACTGCTGAACCCTTTATGAAGGCTCCCGTTAATAATGATCCCTGACCCGATCCCTTTTCCGATATAAATATATACCATATCATGGCATGGCTCTTTCGGATGATCATGCTTTTGCCCAAACGTGTGATAATAGCCTACGGTAGTAAGTTTTACGTCATTTTCGACAAAAACGGGAATCTGGTATTTCTCAGACACAACCTCCTCCAGTTTCAGATTCGTCCATCCCGGTATTGCAGAAATATTGGTAATACGTTTATCGCTTTTTACAACGCCCGGAACTCCAAATCCAATCGCCCTGACCTCCGCCTCCGATATTCGTATCAGCTCATCAATCGCTTCGTATGCGGATTCCAGCGCCAGCTCTCCCGTTTCGCAATTCACTTCCGACAGCTGTTCGTGGATTTTGCTTCCTACCGCATTTACCAGACAGGAACGGAAGGCTCCGTTCAGATAATAGAGAATAATCATATTCCCTGCCTTTTCATTCGCCACATATTGTTTTGCCTTTTTTCCCGAACTGCTTCCGGTAATCCCGTCCTGCCTGACGATTCCGTCTCTCTCCAACCCGTCCACAATTTTATTCACCGTCGGCAAACTCAAATTGGATGCCTTGGCCAACTCCGGTTTTGTAATGGGACCCTCTTCAAAAATCATATCCTTTATAATGTCCCGGTTTACTTCTTTCAATAATTTTGGCTGCCCTACTAACATATCGATATCCCTCTTTCACTATTAATTAATAAACTTTATTAATTAATTAAGATTATATATCTCTTTGTTCAATATGTCAACATATGAATTGATATTTTTCTTTTCTTTATCTATTTTTGTTAAGAAAATGAATTGATTTCTTCCTGTTTTTCCCTTATGATAGTCATTAAATAACTAATTGCCGGTATTGGCGCAACAGATTGGGAGGCGAGCATGGACAGACAAAATTTGACCTTATTGACCGATCTTTATGAACTGACGATGATGCAGGGATATTTTAAACATAAAGACCAAAATGAAACCGTTATTTTCGACGCGTTTTACCGTACAAATCCCGGCGAAGGAGGTTATTCCATAGCTGCCGGGCTCGAGCAGGTCATTCAGTATATTAAGGAATTGCATTTCTCCGATGAAGATATTCGGTATCTTGCCGGACTCGGAATCTTTGAGCAGGATTTCCTTGACTATCTGAAAGACTTTAAATTTACTGGCGATATTTATGCGATCCCCGAGGGAAGCGTTATTTTCCCAAGAGAACCCTTGATTAAGGTGATCGCTCCCATTATGCAGGCCCAGCTGATTGAAACGGCCATATTAAATATTATTAACCACCAAAGTCTGATCGCAACCAAGGCAGCCAGAGTATGTTATGCTGCCAGAGGGGACGGAATTATGGAGTTCGGCTTACGGCGCGCCCAAGGGCCAGACGCTGGCACATATGGCGCGAGAGCAGCCGTAATCGGCGGCTGCATCGGCACTTCCAATGTATTGTGCGGCAGACTTTTTGACGTTCCGGTGAAAGGAACCCATGCCCATAGCTGGATCATGAGTTTTCCCGATGAATACACCGCATTTAAAACCTATGCGGATATGTACCCTTCGGCCTGTATCCTGCTGGTGGATACTTATGATACTTTAAAATCAGGAGTTCCCAACGCCATAAAAGTATTTACGGAAATGCGCAGGGCAGGTACGCCCCTCACCTATTACGGCATTCGCCTGGACAGCGGCGACCTGGCTTATCTGTCCAAAAAAGCCCGTAAGATGCTGGATGAAGCCGGTTTTCCTGACGCCGTTATTTCCGCTTCTAATGACCTGGACGAGTTTCTTATTGACAGCCTGAAGGTGCAGGGCGCGGCAATCACCTCCTGGGGGGTAGGCACTAACCTGATCACCTCCAAAGACTGCCCATCCTTTGGCGGCGTATATAAACTGGCGGCCATCCAAGATAAAAACGGTCAGTTTATCCCCAAGATCAAACTATCCGAAAACAGTGAAAAAGTGACCAATCCGGGCAATAAAACCATTTACCGCATTTATGAAAAAGCTTCGGGAAAGATAAAAGCCGACCTGATCTGTCTGGTAGACGAAAAATTCGATGAAAACGAACCGCTGCTCCTTTTCGATCCTTTGGAACCCTGGAAAAAAACGAAGCTCCAGGGCGGCAGTTACACTATGCGGGAAATTATGGTTCCTATCTTCTTAAAAGGCGAATGCTGCTACGAATCGCCAAAAGTTATGGACATCCGTGAATATTGCAGGAAAGAACTGGATACCCTCTGGGATGAAACAAGGCGTCTTGTCAACCCCCACAAGGTATATGTAGACCTTTCAAAGAAATTGTACGATATTAAAATAGAACTGCTGGACCGTATGGGACAGGTTTAACTCAGCTTTCATGAAACGAGGTGTTTATTATGCTGAAAATTATTACGGACTCCGCCTCAGATTTGCCGAAGGAGTATATCGACGCCCATCATCTTCATGTCATACCTACTCCTGTGGTCATTGATGAGACGGACTACCTGGATGGCAAAACAATCCTGACAAAAGAATTTTATAACATATTAGACGATACCAAACGGGACATCCGTACTTACCATATCAATCCGGCTATGTTTGAAGAAGCCTTTCTCCCCTATGCACAAGTCGGAGATTCCGTGATCTACATTTGCTTTTCCACCGGGATCGCCGGAACCTTTAATGCGGCCCATATCGCCAAAACAAATGTATTGGAACAATACCCTGATTTCGACCTGACTATTATTGATTCCAAATCCGCTTCCATCGGTTTCGGCCTTCTCGTATCCAAGCTGGTGACGATGCTGGAACACGGAGCCTCCAGGGAAACCATTGTGGAAGCGGCAGATTACTTTATCTCCCATATACACCATGTATTCACGGTGCATACCCTGGCCTATCTTGTCAAAGGCGGCAGACTTTCCAAATTCAAGGGTACGATTGCCGAAACGCTGGATATGAAGCCGATTCTTATTGTAGATAAAAACGGCAGTCTGCAAGTGCTGAAAACTGTCCGCGGACGGAAAAAATCTCTGAAGGCGCTTGTTGATTATGCAAAAACCAACGGCTATGAACTTTCCTCCCAAACGCTGGCCTTCTGCCACGGAGAGGATGAGGAAGCGCTTCGGTTTCTCCTGACTCTTGCCGACGAAGAATTAAAGCCAAAAGACAAGCTGATATCCACCGTAGGCTGCGCCATCGGCGCCCATACCGGAAGAGGGATCGCAGGTCTCTGCTTTCTGGATGCCTCCGAAGAAAAATACCGGGAATTTCTTTAAAAGAATAAAAAACAGGGATAGGGAATTTCCTTCATTTCAAAAATACCCCGTTCGGCCCGAAAACCGAACGAGGTATTTTTTTATAAATAACGCCTAAATTTCCTTAAGTCATCGCTGCGCCGTCTACCCGCAAAGTAACGCCGGTAATATAGGACGCCTGGTCGCTGGCCAAAAACAAATAAGCATTCGCAATATCCAAAGGCTCTCCCACACGGCCCAAAGGAATTCCCGCAGATATCCGCTCCACCATTTCCTGCGGAAGAGCCGCCACCATATCGGTCTTTGTAACTCCGGGTGCCACAGCGTTTACGCGGATCTGATCCTTTGCCAGTTCCCGAGCCAGGGATTTCGTCAACCCATTTACCGCAAACTTCGTCGCAGGATAACCGCAACCGGAAGGCTGCCCATATTCGCCTACCATGGAACTCGTATTGATAATAACTCCTCCGCCCTGAGCTTTCATAATCCGAGCCGCCGCCTGGGAACAAACGAAAACGGCCTTCAGATTGATATCGAGAATCTTAGAAAATTCTTCCAACGTATAATCATACAGACTGGTTCTGGAAGAAATACCTGCGTTATTAGCCAGAATATCTACCCCTCCAAACCGTTCTTTTACGGAAGAAAACGCCATGGCAACCGCTTCCGGATCGCAAAGATCGGGCCAAATGCCCATAACCCGATCCCCATATTCCGTCAATTCCGCCAGCGCTTTATCCACCGTTTCTTTTCTGGATCCGGCTACGGCAACATTCGCGCCGTTTTCCAGATATTTTTTAACAATAGCAAGGCCAATGCCTCGGGTACCGCCTGTTACGACGGCTGTTTTGTTTTTTAGCATAATTCCATCCCTTTCCTAATTAAAATTTATATATTATTATTGTCGTTTAATTGTTTCCTGCAGTCGGGGCATAAGTAAAAAACTTTTAAATCATAATATAAAAATGCATCCCCCACACTATTCCGCAAGGATGCGGTCAAGTCTTCAAAACTGGTATCCACCAGTCTGCCGCAGCGTCTACAGACCAGATGATCGTGCTTTTGAATACGGTCATACCGATCCGGGCTTCCCGCAACGGATATCTTACGGATCAACCCAGCTTTCCACAGCTTATTCACATTATTATATATCGTTGCAAGCACTACCTTCGGATATTCTTCTTTCACTTGTTTAAAAATTTGTTCAACGGTTAAATGTTCCGTCGACGCGTTTATCACGGTATAAATTTTTTGTTCATATGTAGTCATATTATCCCCACCACAAAAATATATCGTTTTCATTTTAGAATTATTCTATTTATTTTAGAATAATTCTACTCTTACGCAATTCATTTGTCAATGCCTAAACTGAAAGAACACGGAAATCAATTTTTATAAACACCCTGGCGGACCAAGCAAAACGGGTTGGGGGGAAGGGAGCTGGCGTGGAAGCGGTTTTCTGCCGTTGCGTACAATCAGCTATTTCACTTATGAAATGGTCAATAACCAGAAGAAAATTGCCACGGAGGGCAATTTTAGGAAGCATAGGCATGGATGCCGTTGCTTCCGACTCGTCCGGTTGAACACCATATACCCATTTCATTAGTGAAATCTGATTGGAAGCTCCGGCAGAAAACCGCTCCCACACCAGCTCCCTTCCCTCCCAACCCGTTTTGCTTGGTCCGCCAGGGCGTTTATGAAAATTGATTTCCGTGTGAAAAAACAGGCAAAAAGCAATGCTTCCCGCCTGTCCTTTCCACTTCCCGTCATCTTTACTGTTCCATCTGCCTTCCTAAAAATCCCGCTGCCGATAAAACCAGTTTTTGTTCCACTTCTCCCATTTTCGCCTTTTCATCGCTTTGAGCCAAAATGACCGCACCGATTACATCCCCTTCACAAATAATCGGGCTGACTGCCTCATGAACAAACTCTTCTGTTCCTTCCGCAGAAATAGCAATAAAACCTTTTTCCCCTTTCGAAGCGATCAGCGTTTCCCTGTTATTGATCTTATCCTCCAACTCTCTGCTCAATCCCTTCCCCACCAGGTTTTTATTGCCCCCCGACACCGCAATAAACTGATCCCGGTCTGTAATCAAAGCCGTATGTCCTGATACCTGGGCAAGACTTTCCGCATATTGCTTGGCAAAAGTACTCATTTCCCCAATCGGAGAATATTTTTTTAATATAATTTCTCCTTCCCTATCAGTAAATATTTCCAAAGGATCACTTTCTCTGATCCGCAACGTCCTCCTGATTTCTTTTGGTATGACAATACGGCCTAAATCGTCGATTCTTCTAACAATGCCTGTCGCTTTCATTCCATTTCCTCCATTTACAAATCTTAAGTTTGGTAGTAGTATCTGTAAACGGTGGCATTTTATACCTTGAATCATTATTTTATATCTTATTCTTCCGTCACGTCTGTCATATAAGCTCTTAAGTCATTCAGAAAATCCTGCCATGCCCCTTCATGTTCCACATAATATTTCGGGCAGTTCTTACCGCCTTCATCATAATGCCTGAGTACATTTTCAGGCCTCAGTTCATACTTATGCAAAAGCCAGGCCGTAAGTTCGATTAATTTCTGGTACGTCTTCTCCTCAAATTTTCCATTTTCATCCAAATAGCAGCATTCAATGGATATGGAATCATAGTTGCGCCCCTTTACCGCATAGGCAATTTCCTTCGTCGGTATGCACTGTACGATCGTTCCGTCATAGCCTATAACGAAATGAGCGCTGGCAGAACGCTCATGGCTCTCGGCCAATGACTCGAAATAGCTTCTGTTCTGTTCCGCCGTCGTTCCGGCATTGGCCGTATAATGTACAAAAATGCTCTTTACCTCGGGCAGCGCTTCCCCCGGCCTGGAATATTCGTTCACTGTCAGCAAATCCACCGCCAGCGCAGGGCGCTCCAACTCCATAGCATAAAACTTCGCCCATTCCCGGATGTCCTGATTCGTCTCCTCTTCCACATCTATTGTTGCTATCGTCTGGACATCTTCTTTTTTCGTCCATTCCCTATATACGCGAACTGCCAGGTATCCTGCCCCCAACAGCGTTCCGATCATTATCGTAGCAGAAAATCCTATGGCCATGCTGCGGAACATCCTTGCCCGCCTTTTTCGCCTCTTCCTGCCTTTCCTCTCCCTTGGCTTCCGAACGCACCGCTTTTCAGCGGTCCGCTTTCGTACCTTCCGTTCCTCTTCTATCCACTCATCGGCTTCCTGTTCTTCCTCCCAGTCTTCCTCTTCCTGTTCTTCTTCCCAGTCGCCGGCCTCCTGTTCTTCTTCCCAGCCGCCGGCTTCCTGTTCCTCTTCCCAGTCATCAGGTTCCTGTTCTTCTCCCCAGTCTTCCTCCCATTCTTCTTCCGTTCCCCACTCTTCTGTTTCCCATTCCTCTATTTCCGGCTTCCGTATTTTTCCTGCATTTTTTCGTACAGAATTTTCTTGCGACGCCCACGTTCCCATGGGCCACGCCTCGATTTCCCGTTTCTTCTTCCGTTCTTTTTCCGAATGGTGCGCGTTCCGCTTTTTCGCCTTCCGCACTAACTGCTCATCCGACTCGATATCAATTAATTCCAGCTCTCGTAAATCCATCATTTTTCCTGTGTCAGCAATCTTCTCCGGGTCTTTCCGATCGATCCCCTTTCACCCGCTCCCGGAGAGCATCTGTCATCTCCCCCTATATAATAGATAGCACAAAATAGGAACGAGATACACACTTTTATAAAATATTAAGATTTTTTTGGCTTCTTTATCTTATATCATATCCAAAAAATTCAGCTGGTTGTCCCCATAATTCTTTTTATAGGCATGGGTAATATCCTTCATCTTATATAATATTCCCCTTTTTTCGCACTCTTCCCCCAACATGCGATATAACCGGGCGGCTTGAGGGGAACGGCATTCATAGCATTCCCCGTATCGTTTTCTATACTTTCCGACCAGATTTTCCCCGGGAAAAATACGATTTAGCATTTCGTAATAATAATCTCTCTGATTTTGCCGCAAAGTCATTCCAAAAGCCGGATAAATAAAGCGGCAGCCGCATTCCGAAGCTTTTTCGATGATCGCTCTCACATTTTCCTCATTATCCTCTATAAACGGCAAAACCGGCATAAGCAATATGCCGGCAAATATTCCGCAATCCCGAAGTCGGGCAAGCGCTTCAAACCTTTTTGATGAAACAGCCGCCCTCGGTTCCACTTTGGCAGATAAACCGTCATCTGCCGCCGTTATTGTTATCTTGCAAATGACCGGGGAATGCTCCCGGATACTGTTCAAAACATCCACGTCCCGCGCAATCAGCGGCCCCTTTGTCGCTATGGAAACACCGAATTCATAAGCGTCTATCAACTCAAGGGCATGCCGCGTCAGACATAGTTCTTCTTCCAAAGGATTGTAAGGATCGCTCATGGCTCCTGTATTGATTACCCCTTTTTTCACTTTTCTGCGCAAATCATCTCTGATAATGCGCAAAGCGTCTTGCTTCACCCTTACTTTTTCAAAATTATCGATGTGATAACATTCCGAACGGCTGTCACAGTAAATGCATCCGTGACAGCAGCCCTTATAAATATTCATATTATAATCCGTGCCGAACCACTCCGTGGATTTTGTCCGGGTCACGATCGTTTTCGCAGGAATATACTCTATCACGCCAACCTCTTATGCCCGCACCTGGAGCAATCTGTTCCTGAGATCTCCCTCAATGCGGCGAAGCTCTATTTCCGCTTCCTTGCGTTTCTCCCGTCCTTCCGTCTGTATCCGCAGCACCTCATCCAAGGTCGAAATCAGGGATTCGTTCGTCTGTTTCAAAGTGTCGATATCCACAATACTTCTCTCGGCTTCTTTTGCCGTTTCTACCGTAGCCATTTTCAGCACTTCCGCATTTTTCCTCAGCAGCTCGTTTGTCATATTTGTCACTTCCCGCTGCGCTTGTGCCGCCTGTGTGGAATGGTTAATGCCAAGGGCAAGTACCATCTGGCTTTTCCACAGAGGAATCGTATTAACGAGAGTGGACTGGATCTTCTCGGACATTAAAGTATCATTGCTCTGCACCAGGCGAATCTGGGGAGCCATCTGAATAGAAACCATTCTCGTCAATTCCAGATCATGGATCTTCTTCTCAAAGCGATCGCACATAGCGACAAAATCATTGACTTCCTGCGCATCCTCCGGCAGATTGCTCTGTTTCGCCTTTTCCATCAGTCCCGGCAATTCCTCTGTCCTTGCCCTTTCCAGCTTTTTCTTTCCAGCCAGAATATACATGGACAGCTCTTTAAAATAATTTTTGTTCAGATCGTACATCTTGTCCAGCATAGCGCTGTCCTTCCAAAGCTGCCTCTGGTGTTCCTCCAGGACATCGCATATCTTATTGATATTTACTTCCGCCTTATCGTATTTGCTCTTCATAGCCGCGATCTTATTGCCGCCCTTTTTAAAAATACCGAGAAATCCCTTTTCCTCTTCCTCGTCAAATTTTTTTAATTCATAAACTACCCCTGACAAAAGTTCGCCGATCTCGCCCAGATCCTTGCTCCTTACGTTTGCCAGCGCCGTTTCCGAAAAATCGGCTATTTTTTTCTGCGCTCCCGCACCATATTGCAAAATTACGGTAGAATTCTGCAAATCGATAGAATTAGCAAAATCATCCACCATTTTGCGTTCTTCCGGCGAAAGCGTGCTTTCATCAAAAACCGCCGCCTCTTTTTTCTCTTCTACAGCCGCTTCCTCCACCGTCGCCGGTACGGCCGGAGCCTGTGGTTCTTTGCCCATTTCTTCAAAAGGATTCAGTGTCAATACCGGTTCCGCATTTTTCATTTCTTCCATCATCTGTCTTTTCTCCCTCTCAATTCATTTTAAACTCGTCTTCCAAAAGCCCTTCCTGCGCCAACATCATAGACAGCACGGAAATGTCCGTGGAAATATCCATGGCGTCGTCTTCAAACAACTTATCGAACATCTTCTCAAATGCCTGATTGATGTTGTCCAGCATTCTTTCAATTTCTTTTTTCGCACTCGTAATATTTTCTCCCTGTACGGGTTGTTCGCTGAATTCATGGTATGTCTGCACCAGCTTCAATGTAGTCGGAAGATAATAATTCATAAATTTCCTGATATCCGGCAGTTTTTCCGGATTATCCTCCACATGTTCAAAAATCTTCGTGCATACTCTTTCCAAACGGTAAAGTTTGCTGGAAATCTCTTCTCCCGGTATTTCGTCATTAATCTCCCGTATCCGCCGTATGTATTCGTTGCCCTCCCCTATCGCTATCTTCAGCTGCTTTCTTATTGGGTCATTCTCCAACAGTTCCTGCTCTTTTGCAAGCCTCTCCGCTTCCTTCTTTCTTTGTTCCAGCTCCCTTTGCGCATCCAAATACAACTGATAAGATTCATCCGTCAGCATAAAACATGTCTCCTGCTCGTCCAGATGCCCTTCGCGGAACCATCCCTTGTTGATCATTCTCTTTAAATCTTTTATCACAAACTTTTCTTTCTTCGAAACGGCATCCGCCAGCCCTTCGATGGAATAAAAGTCTTTCGCTCCCATAGTTTTTATATAATGTTTAAAACGTCTGATCCTGTGCCTGATCACTCCCCCGGCCACTGCGGCAACCGTACATATGCCTGCAAAAACGCCCGCCAGGCTGGACGGAAGCAGTGCCGCCTGAAGAATGCCTCCCATCATAAACAGGGAATAACCAAAAAGAGCCGCCGTCCATCCCGCTATCGCACCACAGGTTCCGAACACGCTAAGCAGCACTCCGGCCACCCTTCCTTTCGGCCGCTTTGCCACCGGAAGCTGCCGCTTTTCATAGCGGGCGGGCTGTTGTTTCTTCGGCATCTCGTACTCTTTCAAGCCGTCATATTCCCGCTGCTTCTCCTTATTCATTCTCTGGGCAAGCCCTTCTTTTTGCAGCTCTATATTCTTATTTACATATTCCGCCGCTTCTTTCGCAGACCTGCGCACATCTGCCATTTTGTCCTCTACGGTATGGCGGATATTCTCCTGCAAATCCTTCATTTCTTTGGAATTAATAAATTCTTCTATTTTATCGCCAATTTCCCGGCCCCATTCGGTAAAATCCATATCACTCATTATGCCAACCGCGCCTTTCCTGAAACTGTGAACTCATACGATTGTAGTATAGCACATACATGGCGGGGATTACAATAGGAGGAGGACATGGCCTTTTGATTTCTATGTACTCTCGTGCATGTTGCTTTCATGGAACTCATTCCACGCATTTTGCAGAAATTCTGCATTTTCTCCATACCATTCACGTATCACCTGAAAAAATTTGGGGGATGGATTCCTCTTCCCACTTCTATATAACTGTCCATCTGCCAATCGGAAAACAGCCTCAAACTCGTTATAAGATACATGGAAGTGCGGAGGATGATAGGCATATTCGTTGGATCGTATTTCTATTAAATACCCCTCTTCCAGCCTCCATGTTTTAATAAGTGGTTCCTTTTTCCACCATTCCTTTGAATATATATTATCCAGGCACAGATTCTTCTCTTTTCCATTTATAATAACAATAAACTCCAAGGTATCTTGCTTATAATTTTCATGCACAAACGATAATATTCTTCCTTCATTCGCAATGGCTTCTGTAAAACAATTCACCTTTGGAAACGTTTTACTGTATGGGAAGTCAAATCCATATTCGCATACTTCTACTTCACTTCCCTCATCTATGCTCCAATATGGTTCCTGATTCACCAGCTTCAATAATTTTATCTTTAGTGCCGCCGTTATCCCGGAACGTTCATTTTTCCCGCCTTTAACGTTTAATAGTTGCGCCAACGTATAATCTTCACAAACTGCCGTCTGCCACAAACTATCCTTTTTCCATATAACATTTTCATTATTGCTTTCTATTTTCTTTAATGCCGGCAACGTATATTCTCTGATCGAATTCCAAAAATCATCTGCTTTTTCGAATTGCCCTCTTAACGAATGCTCATTAATATAATAATTCATTTGTATTTATACCCCAATTACCATTTATAACCCCAGCATTTTATCCAAATCAATTTCAAATTGGTCAAATAAATCATGAATATCCATAGAATGATTCAATCCGGTTATTTTTCCGCATTCACCAAAAATGATTGGGTTGCATTGTGTTTCGTAATTATCATCCAAGGCAAAAAAATATACTTTTACATCCTCTTGGCAAATTTTGTTTTGTGCAACACCGACACGGATGCTGTTAAAAATATGGTCGCTATGCGTCTCGACAAAAAGCTGTCTTCCCGCCTTACTGACATGATGCAGGAACTCACCTACCCGTGACTGTGCCTTCGGATGCAAATGGATTTCCGGATTTTCAATAAGAATAATATCATTCGACCCGGATGCCAGGCAGGTAATAAGCACACTGACCATGTAACTTATGCCAGCACCTACATTGATCGGTCTGCAATACGCAGCATCCAAATTAATATTACCCTGATTATTGTTATATTTTACCTGCAAATAATTTGTTTTTTTTAAATCATTGATCTGTAGCATTGTTCCGACAATATAATTGAGCCAATAATTTACCTGATCCAATAAACTGTTTGTCGTTCTTCCATCCTGAACCGCCATGTCCTTATCCACCGAATCAGTATCATGCTTTAACAGATAGGCCAACGCAAATTCTCCATTGGTTCCCATACCACTGCCTTCTGTCATATTTTTTTTATAGATGTCCATTGCCCCTACTCTGTCGCATGACAAATAATGAAGCACAAGGGGATCGACCAGACGAAAAGCCGTTCCGCCGCTCTCATCTAAAAAAGTAATCCGACGCGGTTCCAAATCTGCGGAAACTTTAATTTTATATTCGTCTTTTTCCCTGTCTCCAATAAACTCCATCTTTGACGGTTCCTTATGATCGGACTGCCAAATTTCTATTTTAATATTTCTATTGGGCATATGATAATTTCTTGCTTCCCGGAACTCCCCTAAAGATACCAATTTCCCATTCAACCCTATTTTTTCTTCCCTATTCTGCGCATTTAACAAAATCGCCTGTAAGAGAGTCGATTTCCCGGATGAGTTCGTTCCCACTATTAAATTAAGCCCTGCGCAATCCAGCGTCATCTCTTGGATTGATTTCAACGCTTCTATATGAATTTTAGAAATCATTTTTTATCTCCTTTGCAATCTCATCCATCATCCTGAATCTGATATCCACCTTATATACACTGTCCCGGCTGTCTCCGATACAATCTAAAAACATTTCACTGGTAATTGCCTGATAAAATGAATTCTTCATTTCTATTGTTAAATTATTATCTTCAACCAGAGTCATTAAATACATACAGGTTTCAAAAATATTCATATTAATAGGATTAGAAGCATTCAACCCTTTACGAAAACATCCGTTGCCCAAAAGAAGATATGCCTTCCTCAAGCTCTCCATAGCAATTTCCTTTAAAGTATAAATAACATTCCCGCATTTATTCATATATACCAACGTTTTTTCTATCAGCCCGTCTATATCGCCATCATAACGGCAATTCGCCCCCAAGTAATCGTTATACAATAAGAAAAACGCAAAAAACCTGGTCAAAAGATAAGTCCCTTTCATTCTCTTATCCTTTTTGCTGTCTATTCTTGTGGCCTTTTGAAATTCCTGAGTCAGTGTAATGCCATTCATCATATTCAAGCCTTGCCCATGGTATAAAGCGTTTCTAATTTCCTGCTTGTTTAATTGGGTTCCTCCCCTGTTTACTCTGTCAAATATATCAAATATAACTTTATCAGGAGTGGGGGGAAGAATGACATGGGAATAAATCTGATAATCTTCCAGCTGCGACTGATAAATACCATACTTCGATTCCAAATCCATATATTTTTTTCCGTTCAGAAAGGTAAGTATTTTTAAATTCTTCAACGCGAACTTATTATCCAAAAAAGCAAACAGAGCGGATAAACGCTGTTTTCCATCCACTACTACATAGGTAGAATCATCTTGTTGCTTAAAATAAAAAATAGGCAACGGCAATCCCATCAGAATACTCTCCAATAATTCCGATTGCTGCTTACTATTCCATACAAAATTTCTTTGGAAATCCACATCCAGAATTAATTTTCCGTTGTTATACTTTCTAAACAATTCAAAAACGGAAAAATCTTTTTTCGTCACCCGCACGCTTTCGAAGATCGGCCTTTCCTCATTATCCGAGTATTTCAGTTCTGTCAATTCATCCGCATTTTCTATATAAATATCATCCCTTAGCTCTTCGCCCATTTCTTTCCACTCCATAACCAAAGTTTATAGTTCAGTATAGCAAAAATCATCCAAAAAATCTACATACGTCAATAAAAATACCGCCGGAGGCTGCCCCATAAGCTGCCCTCCGGCGGTTCCCCCTATTTATTCATCTTTTCAGCCAACCCTCTGTTTCTTAATTCCCATTCTCCGCCATTTCCTGCGCCATATGGAGCATCTCATCGGCACTTAAGGAAACATTAAAGCCCATAATCTCATACCGCACGCCATCTTTCACCCAAACCACGCGTGAATACTGGCTGGTCTCTATTTCAGCGCTTCCATAGCCGATCTGCAAACGGCCGCTTTCCATAGCTTTCTTATCTTCTTCGGTAGGTTCATAGTCCGTCGGCACGGCCTTATACATGCTGCTGGTATATCCCATCGTAATGCCGCCCGTTTCCAAAGTCCGGTCATACTCTCCTATTTCCATAATATCCGCTTCTTCTATAGGCAGAAGTTTTTCGCAGTACACATCCATTTCCTCCCTGCCTTTGGAATAGGTAATCTGAAGGCTCTTCTTCTCCCCCAAAGTCTGTCCCGATTCATCCTGAAGCACTTCTTCTATGATATGAATGCCTTTCATATCAAATCCGTTGCTAAAACTTTCCACGCAGCCGACGGAATATCCGATCTCCGATTCCGCCTTTCCCATGTCCTCAAACTTGGTATAATCCGGTACAGAAGAGCCATGCCCTATATAAGATACCACTCCGCTGCCCGCAACCGCTATCGTTCCGACCATCACACAGGCCGCTGCTACTCCCAAAACCACCTTTTTCATATTCATACGCTTCATTATAATAATAAAGAACGACAACCGCCCGGTGTTTAAAATCCAGAGATTGCACCGCGTCGTGTACCTGTTTTTCATTTTCTGTCTTTATGATCCTGTCCAAAGAGGTCATACCGTCGGTAGCATCCGCACGTATGACAATCTGTTCATCCGGGATTTCCCGTCCGCGTTTTTTCTGATGGCGGTATGCGGTATGGTACAAGATCTGAAAGAGCCAGGATCGAAACCCTTCTTCTTTCTTCAATTCCCCGATATGCAGAAAGCATTTGACAAAAGTTTCCTGCACCACATCCTCCGCATCAAATATTTGCCCGCTGATCAAATATGCCATTCCATTCGCAGAAGTATATTCTTATATTTTTCATACAAAGCGTCGAAGGCTGCTTTGTCTCCGCCTTTCAGCCGCTGTACCAGTTCTTTTTCATCCACGGTTTCCGACTCCTTTTTGTTCCTTCCGATACGTATCTGACTATAAGAGCCTTCTTCGGAGCAAATGGTTCATTTTATTTTTATTATTGAAACCGTTTTTTATTTATTCAGGGCAGCACTTCCTTTTCCAGCAATTCTTCTTCCATCGCTTCCAGCAGTTCTTCCGTAAAGTTTAACAGCATTTCCGCATCCCGCTCCACCATGCCGCATTTTTTATAACGAAAAATAAAGAGAGGAGTTCCTTTCGCCTGAAAAGAAAGCTTCGGATATTTTTTCAACAGTTTTGGGATATTTTCCACCTGTATTCCGGCATCTCTGTTAAAGACAAAACGTATTTCTTCGTTCTTCCCCTTTACCTCCGGCATATACAGCTTATGCGCCTTCACGCGGATCAGGGCAATGCGCAGCAGATTATCCACCGATTTCGGTATCTCGCCGAACCTGTCCAACAGTTCTTCTTTCATGTCTTCGCTTTCATTCCCGTTTTCTATTCCGGCAATACGCTTGTAAATATCCAATTTTTGGAATTCATTGACAATATAAGAGGGCGGTATAAATGCATCCACATCCAGATCCACGGAAGTATTAAAGTCTTCCTTTGTTTGTATTCCTTTCAGATTTTTCACCGCCTCATTCAACATCTTACAGTACATATCATAGCCCACGGCCTGCATATGCCCATGCTGCTTTGCCCCGAGCAAGTTACCCGCCCCGCGTATTTCCAGATCGCGCATGGCAATCTTAAAACCGCTGCCAAGATCGGTAAATTCCCGAATCGCTTCCAGCCGTTTCTCGGCCACTTCCCGCAGCATTTTATTTCTCCGGTACATCAGAAAGGCGTAGGCCGTACGGTTGGAACGTCCTACCCTGCCGCGCAGCTGATACAGCTGGGACAGCCCCATATTATCGGCATCGTGGATAATCATCGTATTCACGTTGGAAATATCCAACCCTGTCTCTATAATCGTGGTGGATACCAGTACATCGATGCTTCCGTCGATAAAATCATACATAATCCGTTCCAGTTCATGCTCTTTCATCTGTCCATGGGCAAACGCCACATTTGCCTCCGGTACAAGCCCTGCTATGCGGGATGCCACATCAGCAATATTATTCACTCTGTTATAGACATAATATACCTGCCCGTTTCTGGACAGCTCGCGCATTACCGCTTCCCGTACCATCTCTTCATTATATTCCATAACATATGTCTGAATCGGAAGCCGGTCCTCTGGCGCTTCCTCCAATACGCTCATATCCCTTATGCCGATCAGGCTCATATGAAGCGTTCTCGGAATCGGCGTTGCCGTCAGCGTCAGCACGTCCACGTTTTCTTTCATTTTTTTAATTTTCTCTTTATGGGCCACGCCAAAACGCTGTTCCTCATCAATAATCAGCAGCCCGAGATCCTTATATATTACATCTTTCGAAAGCACCCTGTGCGTACCGATCACGATATCCACAAAGCCTTTCTTCAAATCCTCCACCGTTTTTTTCTGCTCCATACCGGTTCGGAACCTGGAGAGCAAGTCCACCCGGACAGGAAAATCCTTCATTCTCTGTACAAAGGTATTGTAATGCTGCTGCGCCAGAATCGTAGTAGGAACCAGATACACGACCTGTTTTCCTTCCTGCACCGCTTTAAAGGCTGCCCGGATAGCGATCTCCGTCTTGCCATATCCTACATCCCCGCAGATCAACCGATCCATAATTTTAGCGCTTTCCATGTCCGCTTTTGTATCGGCAATCGCCAGCAGCTGATCCTCCGTTTCCTCATACGGAAACAACTCCTCAAACTCCTGCTGCCACACGGTATCCTTGCCATATACGAAGCCTTCTTTCTGCTGGCGAATAGCATACAGCTCCACAAGATCTTTGGCGATTTCCGCCACCGCTCCCTTAACCTTGCTCTTCGTCCGGCTCCATTCCTGCGTCCCCAGCTTGTTTAGTTTCGGCTTTCCCCCGTTCGCCGATGCATATTTCTGGATCACGTCCAGCCCGGTAGCAAGAATATAGAGATTTCCCCCGTCCCGGTATTCGATCTTGATATAGTCCTTAACAACCTTCTCTATTTCAACCTTTTCGATTCCTTTATATATCCCCAGCCCATGATTTTCATGAACCACGTAATCCCCGACCTTCAGCTCCGCAAAATCCCGGATCTTTTGTCCTTCATATTTCTTCCGCTTCTTCTTTTTCTTTTCTGCGCCGAAAATATCACTTTCTGCGATCACGACAAATTTAATCAGCGGATACTCAAATCCTTTCAGCATCCTGCCGTAAAAAGTCATTACTTCTCCCGGCTGTATCTCCCGGAAAGGATCTTCGCTGTAAAAAGCGGTAAGTTCTTCCCCTCGCAGATCTTCAGCCAGCCGCTTCGCCCTCGTTCTCGAACCGGATAGAAGCAGTACTCTATATCCGCCCTTTTTATATTTCTTCAAATCCTTCACAAGCGCTTCAAAGCTATTGTTATAGGAAGTAATGCTTTTCGCTCCTATATCGAATTTCTTATCCGCTTTGAACAATGCACTGCGCCTGTCCATGGCCGCCAGCGTCACGACTCTTCCCTTTCCCATTTTAGCAGCCACTTCTTCCGCGCCAAACAAAATATCCGTCTGTCCCGGAAGGGCATACCCTTTTTCCAGGCGATGCATCATACTTTCCCGGAATTCCAGTTCCACAGCCCTCGCATGCTCCTCCACTCTGGCCGGTTCATCCACAAAAATACAGCTTTTTTCCCTGTCAAATATCTCAAAAAAAGAAATTGTTTCCTGATAAAAATAACGGATATAACTTTCCAGATTCGTGAATGTCTGGAATTCCATCACCTGCTCCCTGAGTTCTTTCACCTGAACCGCCAGCCGATGGGCTTCTTCCGTTTTAAATGCCTTTCGGAACTTTTCCCCGCATTTTCCCGCTTCTTCCCCAATCCGCTCCAGTCCCTTATGCAGTTCTTCTTCCGACAGAGCCATTTCCGTAGCCGGATAAATGCTGATCGACTGAAGCTTTTCGATCGAACGCTGGCTTAAAATATCAAAGCTTCGGATAGACTCCACTTCCTCGCCCCAAAGCTCAATGCGGTAAGGATTTTCTTCCGTCAAATCAAAAATATCCACGATTCCGCCCCGGATGCTGAATTGTCCCGGAGCCTCCACCTGGTAATTTTTTTCATATCCCATCCGCACCAGCTTCTTTGCCAGTTCCCGCTCATTAATGCCGGACTGATATCCTACCGAAACCACATATCGTTTCAGAACGTCCAAAGAAACCTGGGGAGCCATCAAACCGTCAAAAGTAGTCACCACTGTCAGGGGACGCCCTTCCATAATCCTCCGCAATACTTTGATCCGCTCTTTTACCAGTTCGTTCCCGTGGATATCCGCCTGATAAAAAATGAGATCCTTCGCCGGATAGAACATGACATTTTTATCATAAAGTTTATAGTCCTCATAAATTTCCTTCGCCCGAAGGTCACTGAAAGTAACGATGATCTTATATTTAAAACCATCGCTCAGACCATATACCATATGCAGTTTCTGGGAATCCACGCAACCCGTCAGCGCCGCTGCTGCGCCCGGCTTCTTCAAAAGTTTTGTAATCTCTTCGAATTCCCCCAGTTCACAAAGAGGTGCGGTAAATGTCCTCATCTTTCATCTCCATTTCTCTATCACTTCCCCGCCGCCAAAATGCTGCGTCCGTTCTTTTATTCCTTCGCTTTGCGATTAAACTCGTTCATTGCCGCATCCGCTCCGTCCTTTAGCATTATTTCCACCGCCTGAACCGTCTTTTGAATCGCCTCGTCCACTGATTTTCTGTCCTCTTTGCTAAAATGCCCCAGCACCCAGTCCACCAGATCATAATCTTTCGGTTTTTCCCCCACTCCTATACGCACCCTCTGAAAATTCTCTCCGCCCAAATGCCGGATAATATTTTTCAGCCCGTTATGCCCCCCTGCGCTTCCTTTCTTTCTAATGCGCAGCTGCCCCGGAGCCAGGCTGATATCATCCGATATCACGATCAATTCCGTTTCCGGTTCTACCTTATAATAATCTATGATAGCTCGTACACTTTCACCACTCAAATTCATAAAAGTCAGGGGCTTCGCTAATATCACTTTATCTCCTCCAATGTAACCCTTCCCGATCTTCGCCCTATGCTTTAACTCCGCCACATGAATATCATATTTATCCGCAATCGCATCTATCGCATCAAATCCCACATTATGCCTCGTATTCCCATACTCTTTGGAAGGATTCCCCAATCCTACAATCACAAACATATGCGCCTCCAATTCCCTGCTTTTTCCAGCCTTTCTTTCTATATCCCGGCCACTTCCTACAATCGCTACATTTGCCATAATACCATACTTTCCCCAGAAATACACGTAATAATTGTTTATATCGGAAAAGGAAAGAATATTCGCATGAAAAAACAGGCATTGCTGGAGTCTGTCACTCCGGCAACGCCTGTTTTTAATTTCTCTTATAGCAAATACCTTAACCCGCTATTTCCGGTTCAAGCAACGCTCTTTCGTAGCTTGTAAGTATGGTAGACTGTATCCGGTCTCTAGTATCTGAGTTAATAGGATGCGCGATATCCCTATACTCGCCGTCCGATGCTTTCTTGCTCGGCATTGCGATAAAAAGTCCTTTCTCGCCTTCTATTACTTTGATGTCGTGAACTACAAACTCGTCATCAAGCGTAATAGAAACAATTGCTTTCATCTTCCCTTCTTTCGCAATTTTCCGCACTCTTACATCCGTAATCTCCATGCCGTTCATCCTCCTTGGAACATCAAAAAGTTTAGTTACATGACAAATCTGTCATTATGCTCTATCACAATCTTAATTCCGTCATCTCCTTTATGATAGGAGTTCGCCCTGATGGTGTCTCTGCTTTCCACTATGCAGTTTTCAATATGTGTATTGTCTCCAATATAAACATCATTCAAAATAATTGAATTTTTAATATAACAGTTATTTCCTATATATGTTTTCTTAAATATTACCGATCCTTCCACCGTCCCGTTTACGATACATCCGCTGGAGATCAGGCTGTTCTTTACGCTCGCGCCCACATTATATTTTGCCGGCGGCAGGTCGTCTACTTTAGAGTAGATATCGGGATACTGATGGAAAAAATAATCCCTGATTTCCGGTTTCAGGAAATCCATATTCGTGTTGTAATAATCCTGTACCGTTGAAATATTGCTCCAGTACTCTTTCATTTTGTAGCCAAAGATGCGTTTCATGTCCTTATATCGAATCAGTATATCCTTTACAAAATCGAAACGATCTTCTTCCATTCCCTTTTCAATCATTTCAATGAGCTGGCGCCTCCTGATTACATAGATCCCGCAGGAAACCACGCTGGATTTGGCTACTATAGGTTTTTCTTCAAATTCCTCGATACGGCTTTCCTCATTCATCTTAATGACACCGAACCTTCCGGAATCCATCTCTGCCGGCATGTCCTTGCATACCACGGTAATATCTGCTTTCTTTTCGATATGGTATTCCAGCAGCTTATTAAAATCCATCTTATATACGCCGTCGCCGGATGCGATTACCACATAAGGCTCATGGCTGTTTTTCAAAAAATACAAATTCTGCGCTATGGCATCCGCTGTTCCCCGATACCATGCATTGCTTTCTGCCGTCGTTTCAGGAGTGCATACGGACAAACCTCCCTGTTTACGTCCGAAATCCCACCATTTCGAAGAACTCAAATGTTCATTCAGGCTTCTGGCATTATACTGTGTCAACACCGCTACCTTTTGAATACGCGAATTGGACATATTGCTCAATGCAAAATCTATGCTCCGGTAGCTTCCGGCGATGGGCATTGCGCATACAGCGCGTTTCTGTGAAAGTTCCTTCATCCTACGATTATTGCCGCCTGCTAAAATAATACCTATTGCTCTCACTTTTCATCACCTGCCTTAATCAATGTTTTTCCACTTGCAAGATAGCCGTTATCATAGTCTTCCGGTTTCGTAACGCCAAAGATCACAGAGTTCTTGCCCACCTGTATTCCTTTTGGAATAACGCTCTTTTCTCCTATCGTTACCATGCCGCTGTTATAAATATGAGGATCCGTTTCGTTTGGCGCTTCCTCGCCCATCCCAAGTTTTACGTTATCGTTGACTACCACGTTCTCAGCGATTATCGCTTTATACAGTTCGCAGCCCTTTCCGATACTGGTCTCATTCATAATGATGGAATCCCTGACTACCGTACCTTCCCCTATCGTAACACCGCAGCCGATTACGGAATTGTACACTTTGCCATATATGTTGGATCCTTCTCCGATAATACTTCTCTCGATCACGCTGTTTTCCGAAATATATTGCGGAGGCAGGATCGTGCTGCTGGTATATATCTTCCAGTATTCTTCATACAGGTTGAACTCAGGAACAATATCGATCAACTCCATATTCGCTTCCCAATAAGAACTTAACGTTCCAACATCTTTCCAGTAACCGTTAAATTCATATGCAAATAAAGGCGCTTCTTTCTTATGGCAATACGGGATGACATGTTTACCGAAGTCTAAAGCCGGCTGTTCTGCATTGGTCACCAACGCCTCCTTCAGCGTCTTCCAATTAAAGATATAGATCCCCATAGATGCCAAATTGCTTCTCGGATGCTCCGGTTTTTCCTCAAAGTCCGTAATCTTCCTATTCTCATCCGTAATCATGATGCCGAACCTCTTCGCTTCCTCCATCGGCACCGGCATAACGGCGATCGTTACTTCCGCATTATTTTCCTTATGGAAATCCAGCATCGCCTCATAATCCATCTTGTAAATGTGGTCGCCCGACAGAATCAGCACATATTCCGGGTTAAAGCTTTCGATATAATCGATATTCTGGTAGATCGCATTCGCTGTACCCGTATACCATTCACTGTTTGCGCTCTTTTCATAGGGCGGAAGCACGGTTACCCCGCCGATATTCCTGTCCAAATCCCACGGAATACCTATACCGATATGCGTATTCAATCGAAGCGGCTGATACTGCGTCAGCACGCCCACCGTATCCACACCGGAATTAATGCAATTACTCAAAGGGAAATCAATAATTCTGTACTTCCCGCCAAAGGCTACTGCCGGCTTTGCTACTTTTGATGTAAGAACACCCAATCGGCTGCCCTGCCCACCGGCTAAAAGCATGGCAATCATCTCTTTTTTAATCATGTCATCACCTCTTAATTTCTTTGAGTAGAATAAAACACTATATAGTGTTGTCTAATTATACCATATTCTGATATGAAAGTGAATATTTTTTACAAAATACTTTTGCCTTTTCTTGTTTTTTTATGTAGATTTTTTACAATTTTCTTTTTTATTCATTTTTCAATTTGTATATTTTCATGATTTTCCACACATGTTATTACATTTTCCCCCGTATGCTTGTATAATGTTTATTGGTTTGGCACTATTTACCTTTTCCAAACGTTTACATATCCGGAATATGCATATAATAATTTAAGCAAGAATAAAAAAGAATAGGAAGTGTTCATATGTACAAAATAGATTTTAATCATCCCTGCCACATATATTTCATCGGTATCGGAGGCATTAGCATGAGCGGACTGGCAGAGATTCTTCTCGAAGAAGGTTTCCAGGTATCCGGTTCCGATATCAAGCCATCCCCCCTTACTGAATCGCTGGAAAAAAATAACGCCCGCGTATTTTACGGGCAGAAAACCTCCAACCTGTCCGGCAATATCGATGTGGTCGTTTATACCAGCGCGATCCACGAAGATAACCCCGAATTTATCGCCATGAAAGAGCGGCAGCTTCCCTGCCTTACCAGGGCGGAGCTGTTAGGGCAGATGATGCAGAACTATAAAGTACCTGTCGCAGTCAGCGGAACCCATGGCAAAACGACGACCACTTCCATGATATCCTCCATCCTTCTGAAAGCCGGACTGGATCCTACTTTATCCATCGGCGGCATCCTGAAAGAAATAGGCGGCAATATCCGTATAGGCAAGTCCGAATATTTCGTAACGGAAGCGTGCGAATATACAAACAGCTTTCTGAGCTTTTTTCCTAAAATCGGAATTATATTAAATATAGAAGAAGACCACCTTGACTTTTTTAAAGATATTCAGGATATCCGCAATTCATTCCACCGATTCGCCGCGCTCCTGCCGGAAGACGGGACTTTAATTATCAGCGGTGACATCGAAAACTACCGCGAAATTACAGACGGACTTTCATGCCGGGTCATTACTTACGGTTCTTCGCCCGACAATGATTATTATTGTTCCGATATCCATTATGACAAACTGGCGCACCCTTCCTTCCTCCTGAACCGCAAAAACGGCAAAAATGAAACTTTTTTCCTTATGGTGCCCGGGGAACACAACGTCCATAACGCCATGGCTTCCATCGTTCTTGCCGACCTGCTCGGCATAGACAGCAGCGTCATGCAAAAAACTTTCCTGGAGTTTTCCGGCACAGACAGGCGCTATGAATTTAAGGGTGAAAAAAACGGTGTTTCCATTATAGATGATTATGCACATCATCCTACGGAAATTACCGCAACTTTAAAAGCGGCTTCCAATTACCCCCACCGGTCCCTTTGGTGCGTATTCCAGCCCCATACCTATTCGAGAACGAAGGCCTTTCTTCCTGAATTCGCCAAAGCCCTGTCACTGGCCGACCACGTGGTTCTCGCCGATATCTATCCCGCCAGGGAAACGGATAATCTCGGCATCAGTTCCAACGACCTTCGGGAAGAACTCCTGGAGTTAGGCGCCAACTGCACCTATCTTCCTTCCTTTGAAGAAATCGAAAAATTTTTATTAAAAAATTGCATAAACGGAGATCTGTTGATAACTATGGGCGCCGGAGATGTGGTAAAAATCGGCGAAAACCTTCTTCAAAAATAACTATCCACAATATCCACAAATTCTTCGGAAAAACCCTTTCCGAAATTTGTGGATATTTTTCCGCCTCGCCCCATGATCAGAAAAACTATTTTTCCGCCCCTGCGCTTTTGGCCTCTGAAATTATCCACATTTTCCACATTTTCCACCAACTGCGCCGGCTTATACGCTCCTTTTCTTTTTCGGAAAAATGACTATTTCCATTTTATATTCGTTGTGATATAATGCATCATGCTTTAAGAATGGGTACATCTGTCAATGCAGAATATCGATAGATTTAGGATAGGTGAATGTATGGGCCGTTTAAAAATTTACAAAGATAATTATACAGAAGCGACAGCAGTATCCAATATATTTATTGATGAATATATGAAAGATGCCAACGATGCTCAGCTTAAAATATATCTGTATCTCATCCGTATGATGAACGCCAATCTTCCTACAAGCATATCGGATATTGCCGATAAGTTTAACCATACGGAAAAGGACGTTCTGCGGGCATTAAAGTATTGGGAGAAGCAGCGCCTTCTTACTTTGGAATTTGACGATTCCAAAAGTCTGATCGGCATTCATCTGCTCGACCTGAATAAATCGGACAGCCCCGCTATGGATAAACCTTTTACGCCGGTAGTCACGCTTATGGCGTCTCCTTCCGTACCGGAAACCACTGTACGGCAGCAGATGGAAACGGACAACCCTTATACAAAGCCCGCGTATACTTTGGATCAGTTGAAAAAGTTCAAATCCAGCGAAGAAACATCCCAGCTTCTTTTTATTGTGGAACAATATATCGGCAGGACGCTTTCACCCTCCGAAATAAAAACCATTTTTTTCCTTCAGGACAAGCTTGGATTTTCCATGGATCTGATCGATCATCTGGTACAATATTGCGTGGAGCGCGGCAAAAAAGATTTCCGTTACATAGAAAAAGTTGCTGTCAGCTGGGCGCAGGCCGGCGTCACCACTCCGAAAGATGCTGAAAAGTATGCGTACAAATACGACAAAGTCGTTTACGGCATCATGCAGGCGCTCGGTAAAACAAGCGCGCCTACAAAAAAAGAAGTGGAATATATCAACCGCTGGACCAGAGACTTTGGCTATGAAATGGACGTGATTGACGCAGCCTGCGAACGCACCGTCCTTTGCACCGATAAGCACCGTTTCGAATATGCGGATCGTATTTTAACCAGCTGGTACCAGGCCAATGTCCATCACAAATCGGATATTGCCAGGGCCGATGAACTTTTCCGCCGAAATAAAGCGGCATCCCAGAGACCGGCCGCTTCCAATACTAATAAATTTAATCAGTTTAAGCAAAACCACTATGACTTTGATGCTCTTGAGAAAGAGCTCCTGCGTAATTAATATTACTCGCAATTAATATCACTGATAATCAACAATATTCGTGATCAGGGGAGGAACCAAGGCGTGCCATTAACGAATACCCAATATGAGTCCATCATCCGTACCTATGAAGAAAAGCAAAATAAAAACCGCCATACACTGGAGGAGCGGCGCGCTTATGTCTATTCCCATGTAGACGGTTTCCGGGAACTGGAGGACTCCATTGCTTCTATTTCCGTCTCCCAGGGGAGAAAACTCTTAGAGGGGGATGAATCGGCGCTTCATGAACTCAGGCTCCTTCTCAGAAACCTGTCCGAAAGCAAAACAAGCCTTCTTATGGCTTCCGGTTTCCCGGCGGACTACCTGGAACCCATCTACGATTGTCCTGACTGTCTGGATAAGGGATATATTGACGGCAAAAAATGCCATTGTTTCCGTCAGGCGGAAATTTCTCTGCTGTACCAGCAATCTAACATCAGCCGGATTTTGGAAACGGAAAATTTTTCTACCCTTTCCTATGAGTTTTATCAGGGAAACGATTTGATCCATTTTCAAAATGCTGTCGAAGAATGTAAAAAATTTACACAAAATTTCAGTTTCGACTACCGTAATCTCTTTTTTTATGGTACAGTGGGAACAGGTAAATCGTTTCTTTCCGGATGCATTGCAAAGGAATTACTGGAAACAGGGAATTCCGTCATATATTTCAGTGCCGTCGGACTCTTTGAGGCATTATCCCATCTTTCTTTCGACTATAAAAATAAAGAAGAACTTCATGGAACTTATGAAGATCTCTATCGATGCGACCTGTTGATCATCGATGACCTTGGAACGGAGCTGACGAATAATTTTGTGACATCCCAGCTCTTTTCCTGTCTGACCGAAAGGCATATGCGGAAAAAGTCAACGATTATTTCTACCAATTTATCTCTCGAGGAACTGCGTAACCGCTATTCCGACAGGATATTTTCCCGGATCACAAGCAATTATACAATATGCAAACTCACCGGGCCGGACATCCGGATATATAAGAAATTACATAAAGCTGAATAAGCGAAGCTGGATCAGCCAAGCCGGACAAGCTTTAAGCAACATCCCCGCGGGGATTCATCATTTAATTACGGAAAGCGAGGATCTTTCATGGCAAAACGTGAAGAAAAAAGGAACTTAGAAACTATCCCTGTCGGATCTTTGGGGATTATTCCTTTGGACGGATGTAAACCCTTATGTGAGAAAGTAGACTATTATCTTGTAAAATGGCGGACGGAACGCGAAAGCGAGCATAAAGACAGCCTTGCCTTCGCAGGTTATCAGCGGGATTCTTATATCCTTGGCGCAAAAGTTCCCCGATTCGGTTCCGGCGAAGCAAAAGGTATTATCTTAGAGTCCGTTCGCGGCACTGATCTCTATCTTCTTGTCGATGTGGCTAACTATAGCCTTACCTATTCTTTATGCGGTCACGAAAATCACATGTCTCCCGACGACCATTACCAAAATCTGAAACGCATTATAGCTGCCGTAGGCGGAAAAGCCAGACGTATTACGGTCATTATGCCTTTTCTATATGAAAGCAGACAGCATAAACGCACATCAAGGGAATCTCTGGACTGCGCCCTGGCTCTGCAGGAAATGGTTTCCATGGGAGTTGATAATATTATCACTTTTGACGCTCACGACCCGAGAGTTCAAAATGCAATTCCCCTTCACGGTTTCGAGACTGTGCAGCCTACCTACCAGTTTATTAAAGGGCTGCTGCAGAACGTAACAGGGCTGGAACTGGATTCTGATCATATGATGGTAATCAGCCCGGACGAGGGCGGCATGAGCCGTGCTATTTACATGGCCAATGTGATCGGCCTCGATATGGGCATGTTTTATAAAAGGCGCGATTATACAAAGGTGGTGAATGGCCGCAACCCTATCGTTGCCCATGAATTTCTCGGAACCAGCGTGGAAGGTAAAGATATGATCATTATCGACGATATGATCTCTTCCGGCGAAAGCGCCCTGGAAGTGGCTGCCGAATTAAAGCAGCGAAAGGCCCGCCGGGTATTTATCTGCTCCACCTTCGGCCTTTTCACTAACGGCCTGGCTCGCTTCGATCAGGCTTATGCCAACGGCACTATCGACAGGGTTCTTACGACTAACCTGATCTACCAGACGCCGGATCTTTTATCCCGGGAATGGTATATCGATTGCGATATGAGCAAATATATCGCATATATTATCGATACGCTGAACCACGACGCTTCCATCAGCGACCTGCTCAATCCGAACGAGCGTATTCAGAGCATTGTGGCAAGATACAAGAACGGCGATTTTGAAGACTAATTTTTTCATATTCTGCAATTATTCACCCGTTATCGTTCCAATCCCTTGCGGAGCGGGACGGAAAGGAGTGTTCTTATGTCTTATATTACGGCGATTATTATCACTACTTTAATAATCATTATTGCTTATATGGGCTATCAGCTTTATGTCAGAAATATTCATTATCAGTATAAAGCGGATAAAATGTCCGATCTGGAACATAGTTATGAAGGCAAGATCCAAAATCTGGAAAGCGCCATCAGTTCCCTGAATAAAACGGCTTATACCCATACCGTAACAAAAATAGGGAACATCGACTATTTTATCAACCGTTGTTCTTCCTATTTTGAACGCTTTCCCAATTCCGTTTTTACTATGATCGGCTTCAGCATTTCCAATTTAGGGAAAATCAATCAGTTTTTTGGCCCTTCCGAGGGGGATAAAGTGATGGTTTATACGGCCGATACGCTGAAAAACAGTGTGCAGGGCAGCGCCACCTATGCCCATGTCAATTCTAACCTGTTCGGCATCCTTCTGCGGGATACTACGGAAGAGGAGATCATGGAAATTATCGGGACGATTACGGAAAACCTAAAAGACTACTCCCCCACCTTTGCGGTTACTGCCGTATTCGGCATCTATTACATCAACCGCGATCATGCCGGGGACAGCCTGATGGATATTATGAACTATACCCTGCTGGCACAAAAAGCGATCAAAGATCCTAAGACAGCCAATTATGCGTATTTTACCGATGACTTGATCCGTACTTATAACGAAAATAAAAAAATGAGTGCCGAAATGGAAGAAGCGCTGGACAACCATAAGTTTATTGTCTATCTACAGCCCATGATCGATCTCCATTCCTATCAGATCGTATCTGCGGAAGCGCTGGTGCGTTGGGATTATCCCGGCAAGGGGATCCTCTCCCCTTATGCCTTCCTTCCACTCTTTGAAAATACTTCACTGATTCAGAAGCTGGATTATTATATGTGGGAAGAATGCTGCAAAGTCATCCGCCGTTGGATCGACAATAAAATGACGCCGCTTCCCATCTCCATGAATATTTCACCGCTCCACCTGCAAAGCACGGCTTTTATCGATAAGCTGGAACAGTTGATGCACTCCTATCTGATCTCCAAAGAGCTTCTTGTGCTGGAACTTCCCGAGAGAGGCGTTGCCAATGCCAGCAGGGAAGTGGCCGAGATCATTATGAAATTAAAAGAAAGAGGGTTCTCCCTCTGCATCGATAATTTTGGAAGCGTACATTCTCCTTTGAATCTGTTGAAAGATTACCCTATAGAACGGATTAAACTGGACAGAAGCTTCCTTACAAAGAACTCTTCCTCTAACGAGGGACTTACGATTCTCCGCTACCTGATCGCCATGGCCAAGGAGCTGAACCTTACTGTCATTACCGAAGGCGTGGAATCGCTGCAACAGGCCAATTTCCTATCCGATATCGGCTGTGATATCGCCCAGGGATATTTCTTTGCAAAGCCTTTGGATGTAAGGCATTTTGACCAGTTGAATAAATCCATGCTCCGCAACCTTTACCGGCCTTCCGAATATTACCCGACTTTCGAAGACTTTGAAAAAGACGTGGATATACTGGCGCAAATGATGCAGAGGGTTGGGTAAACAGGGGGGAAACACGGAAATCAATTTCCAAAAGCGCCCTGGCAGCCGGAAGCAAAGCGGAGCCGGAAGCGCCGGGGAGTGGAGCGGGAGATTTCAGTTTTTTTGCTGGAGCTTCCAATCAGATTTCACTAATGAAATGAGAAATGTTGTAGAACCGAACGAGCCGGGAGCAACGGCATCCATGCCTAACGCTCCCTGAAACCGCCATCCCTGGCGGTTTCTCTCTGGTTATTGGCCATTTCATAAGTGAAATAACTGATTGTACGCAACAGCAAAAAAACTGAAATCTCCCGCTCCACTCCCCGGCGCTTCCGGCTCCGCTTTGCTTCCGGCCGCCAGGGCGCTTTTGGAAATTGATTTCCGTGTAGGATAAAAGGTAGTGATCTTGTGATCTGGTGGTTTAGTGGTTTAATAGTCCAGATCTGTTTTTAGCTTGGCTATGGTAAAGACGAAGAAGTCGCTGAGCGTGGGGTTCATTTCCACTTCAATGTCTCCCGGCGGATCATCTGATACCATAACGGAGGCCACGATCTTATAATTGGATAAATTCATTTTTGATCCGTCTTTCACCGTCAGTACCAAATCCCTTATAATAACGCCCCTTCCAATGCCTCCTGTTCCTTTTTCGATTTCCTTCAGGCTGTATTTGTAAGTGATATAAACAGAGTTCTTAAAGTCTCCCACCGAAGAGTTTCCCTTTTGGAGCCCTTTCTGGAGATCGGAAGCAGGGGGGGATACCAGTTCCAGGGAGAGCTGGTTTCCGGTATATGGTTTGTACTCAGGTGTTCCATTTTGGTTCGTTTTTTCCAGAATATGATAAGTCACCGTATAATACTTTTCCGCTATTTGCTGGTTCATGCTCTGGTTGGTATCGCTCAGAATTCCGTTAAAGTCCAGCTTGAAGTCAAAATTTATCAAGTGGGGCATGGGCGTCTGGTTATGGTATGTATTGATGCCAAGCTCCATCAGCTCCTTCGTTTCCAAAGCACATGCCAATTCTGTCTGTCTCCTTGCAATCAAGGATTTTTCATAAATGTCCAGTACTTCTCCGCCGGCCGGATAATCCGCATCTTCAATCCGCAGCAATTCCAGATTTACAATATATCTGTTTTCCGTATAAGCCGACAAATCTGCATTCGCAAAATTAAGGACAACGCTTAATTTCTCACTGACTATGCCGCTGAAATTAATTTCTCCATTTATGTCCATATCTTTTTGGACGATCTCTTTCAGCTTATCCAACGGGAAGATAATTTTTCCATCCTTATAGAAATATACTTCTGTCCGGTTCACATATGCTCCCAGATTTTCTTCTTCCTTAATCTCCTCCTCCCATGGCTGCACGCGGCTGCCGTTCACCGTTACGTTTGTATTGTCCGGCAGCCTTACCCGGTTGCCGTTTATATCGGTAAGATAAATTCCGATCTCTAAATACTTATTGTGGTTAGCACTGTCTATCGTAGTCGTATTACTGTTCAACGCCCTCAGCCAATACGTCCTATCCACCTCCCATTCCCCTTTTTCGTTCTTCCTCTTCGGCATGATCTCGAAGGTAGCGTCGATTTCTACTTCTCCTCCGTCCTGTATGATGCCGGCAATATCCGTTATGCCCGCTTCTCCCTTGGAAACAAAGCCGAGCGTAAGGCCTGGCTGCATCGTCACCTTTAAATGACTATGTTCTGTCAGCGTGCTTCTTTTTGCCGTATCGCCGTCCAGCTCCGGCGTTATATGATAATCCCTGACATTTCGCGTTGTCAGCTTCAGCTCCTCATCCACCAGCGCGGTATCCACTATGATCAGGAACCGCTCCACGGCTACATCCGTGTACGGCTCTTCTCTGTCCTCCGCCGGAAATCCATCGCCGTCTTTGTAAATATCCATTCCCTTCTCGCCATGGATCGGTTTATTTTTATATGATCCGGAACCCGGATCTTCCGGATCCACCTGGAACTGTTCGAACCGGATCGCCGTATCCTGCTCCTGAACGGTGTAATAATATACCTTATTGGAATCGCATACATCGATCAGCGTCAGCCTGGTACCCGGCCATAATTTTGCCGGAACCGCATTGCCCATTTCATCCATATACGTAATTCCCAATACTTTATCGATGCAAATCGGTTTATTATCCTTGCTGTACTTATCCCTTGCGCTTCCATAGATATATTCCATGTACAGCGTATATGTGCTGTCGTTCGCCAGCAGCGGATTTTTGTCCGTTCCTTCCGCCTTTGCTTTATCGGCATTATATACTTCGCCTTCTACCATCTTAAGGTAAGTATCGATTGTCAGTCTTTCCACCACAAAAGCAGGTATTTTCAACTCTATTGTTTTGCCGTCTACGCTGCCTCCATCAACTGCCGTGTAGTCTTTCTGCCGGTAGGTAATCGTAATCATGGAAAATGTGGTTCCTTTTCCGTTTTCATCTTCCTCGTCATAATTATTATAAGAAAGTTCTACCCTGTCGTGTCCATTTTCCTTGTTATGATACTTAATGCTTTCCTTTCTGCCGGCGTCTCCGTCCTGAACCGCTCCGTTTTCCACTTTCATCGGCTCCACGGATATGCCTATGATCTCGTTCATTCCCTCATCATAAACGCTGTCTGTATTCTCGGTTCCGCTGTTATGTACTCCGCCCGCTCCTGTCAATGCGGCCAATACGCCTCCCATCAGCTGATCCACCGTTCCATACTGCGTATCCAGAACAATCATGGGAAGAGTTACTTCCACTCCGTTATCCACGATCACTACCCGGGAAAGATAGCCGTCTTTATTTTTATATGAATTTTCATAAATATCGGACACATTCCTTCCGGACTCGTTCACGATATTCAAGCGGTAGGCATCCAGCAGCTCCTGCGATCCCACGGATACGCCGCCCATGACCTTCCTGTACGCTTCCAGCACCGCGTCAGCGTTCACCTGTGAGAACAGGCCGTCCGCCCCCTCCCGGGTATTCTTCCACAATTCTGCCGCCGTATTATTCGCGCTGTTATCCGGCTCAAAATAAATGACATGTATATTTCTTCGATAATCATAAGGAGAAGAGAGCAAAGTATTCTCTTCCTCCGCCGCTGCCTCCTTGCTTCCCGTATCTACTGCGGGCCTGGTTGCGGCACTATCGGCATAGCCCACCTCCGGTCTTAGGAAATAAGCATGGCCGTCCCCGTCATACGTGCCCACCAGGTTTCCATAATAGAGCGAATACTTACCGATCTCCTCTTCTTTCAGGTTCAAAGGAAGTTCGCCAAAGCCGCTTCCATTCCACAGCTTGGCATCCTGTCCCTGAATCTCTGTCATTGCGGCATCCATAGCGTTCATTTGTCCCGCTATCCCGTCGCTAAATATTTGTTTTACCGTATTACTATTTGCAACATCGCAGAAGCCGATCGCATTGTCCTCGACTGCCGCCTGATAGGAATAAATCTCCTTTGTCAAACCCAGGTAACCGAATACGCCTCCCGCGCTCTGCTTTTTTATGTCATTCCTATGGCAGCTGAAAATCTGGTTCTCCGCTATGGAAACTTCATTCAAATTGTGGCTGTCCTGCGCATCCGAAGAGTTTTCCTTCCTTCCGGCAAATCCTCCTGCCGCACTTTCCACAGACCCGACCCCAATAGCAGCGATCATATTGCCTTCAATCAAAACATCGCTAAAACAGGTTTTCTTGCTCCTGTCTGTCCCAAACGCTCCTCCCGCATAATATCCCAATATGCGGTTGTCATGTATACTGATACGGTTTCCTGTACTTCCGTCCGACCATATATTTCCGATCTGCTGCTTATCGTCCGCTATGCCGGCAATACCGCCTGTATTTTTCCCATAAATATCACATTGTTCTACCTGCAGCAATCCCTTTATTTTCTGGCTTCCCCTGTCATTCAGCACATGGATTCTTCCATAGATGCCTCCCATGCCCGCAGAATCGCCGATTCCCGACAGATCTCCGTTGCTACCGATCTTACAGGATAAAACGCTCACATTTTCCAGCTGGGAATCCAGCTGGCCAACTGCGTTTCCTATGATACCCCCGGCCGCTCCCTGTCCGCTTCTGACCACACAGTTTTCTACCGATGCCTCACGAACGGTAAACGCTTCTATCGCCGATGCCCGGCCCGCAATTCCTCCGGCCGCTCCTGTAGAAATGCCCGAAGCCTTGTCCGCCGCTTTATCCGCCCGGCTTCTGCTGTCCGAAACAATATTCATGCCGGAAACTTTGGCATTTTCTATTGTCATATACTTACTCGCTTCCGCTGCCGCTTCTCCGTCCCAACATGCTCCTATCATTCCCCCGGCATTGGACAGGCGGGAAGAAATCTCATACTGCGGCTTACCGTCCAGCATATCTCCCTGCACTTTCGCATTCGTTATACTAACCCTGCTCTTAAAATAGCAATATCCGATCATACCTCCAGCATTCAGATCCCCTTTGGGCGCATTGTTCCGATCCGCCCCATTTTCCATGTTTCCATATGCGGAACGTATATTAGTATTGATGACATTGGTATCCTTTATTTCACATGTCGCCTCTCGGTGAAGTTTACCGATAATCCCCCCCGTACCGAAAGAACCATAGGTTATTTCATTCCTGTTTTTGCTCTCAATCATGCTGTCAGATACCGTAATATTGGCAACCGTTATGCACGGATCGACCTCGTTCTGCCGGAACCCATAATATTCCCCTACGATCCCCCCTGTGCTGTCACTTCCGTCCACCCAGACATATTGCACATCCGCGTCCGTCCCTACGCCGTCCGTTACGCGGAAATTGATTCTTGTCCTGATATTATCATTGGGCTGATGGTGTTTTCCCACATGGCCGGCCATACCTCCGCTTCTTCCACGGGCCCATCCTTCCTGGTCATCTCCTGCCAGCCCTGTACGGCTGCATTCGTTTTCAATATACACATAATATGGATTTCCGTCTTTCTCTTCTCCTAAAACCTTACACCCATCCAGACTCAGCGTATATCCGTCCAAATCATTTTCATGCCAGGTTGACATCGTCCCCACAATACCGCCGCTGCTTCCGCCCAGCGTATGAATCACCGTTCCTTTATCCGCTCCTCCGTCCTTCACCGACAGCACCTTGCAATTTGTAAAGGAATAATTCTTCGCCCTCGGATCCGTCCTCGTATTCCCCGGAAGGTTGATCCACGCCACAATGCCCGCAGCCTGCCCTTTACTCCATACATCAACATTTTTGACCGTTATATTTTCAATCGTCCATGGGCGGCGCATCATCCCTACCAGGGCGGCCGCACGGTCCGCCGCATAATTCGTATTATTATCCCCTTCTATGGAATTGCTGCTTTTAAAAATACCCGTTATGGTCAGATTTTTAATGGAATAACTATTGACCGCATCCGTATTCACCAGATCATTAAACAAAGCCGTCGTATGAATCCCTTTTGCATAATCGTTGATCATTTCCGCCCTGACAGTAGCGCCTTTTCCATCAAAGTTCGCCCTGAAATCGGAGTATACGCTGTTTCTGGGCGTCATGTCTGCGGTCACTCCGTCTGCATTGAACACCCGGTAAGTTGCGCCAAGGCCGCGGAACCCCCTTTGATATACCGACAGATCATAATCGATGCCACCATTCAACTGATAAGTCATCACTGCACTTACCGCATTGGTCACGGCATTCAGCTTACTCCTCCATTTCTTTCTGCCGCCATCGGAACCATAACTTTCCAACGTCTGGTAAAAGCCGCCCGCTCCTCCTTCATTGCTGTTCTCCGCACTGGTTCCGTCAAAAGAGAAGTATCGATAAATATACGGATACCAGTATACATTATCATCTTTTCCTGTGGCGGCCATGAACTCTGCAGTCGGCGCGGCAACGTTGCCTACTTCGTCATACTTCGCCTTCCGGCATGATGCATACTTATCATATCCCCCGCCATCATAATATACGGAGAAAGCATCCGAATTAATTGCCATAGACACGATTTGAAGCTGCGCCGCATTGGCAATATCGCAAGTATAATTTCCTCCTCCGGAACGGATCGGTATCTTATTCTTTTCCCCTTCCATCCCGGATGCTGTAATCACATCATAAGTATTGGAAAAGGGCAGAAGACCATGGTCATAAATTCCCGGAAGATGCTTCGCATCATGGGCAAGTACTTTCTCATTGGCCGATGTTCCGCTTCCTTCATAAATCACAAATCCGTTTTCCACCCTTCCGATCGCCCCGGACACAAAAGGATAATTTGCTATTTCGGGAGTTCCTGCCTCCATATATTCGTTGCTGCCTCTTAACAGCCCCCATCGGAACCCGTCCAAATGATCTTCCGATAAACCGCGCAGGATCAAAGAACCCTGCTGTACCGTTCCCGCATATCCCCCCACGGCGGCATTGACTCCATTGGCTGCCGCATCCACCGCCATAAGGACATCCACCGTTACATTATCAATCATATTATCGCCGCCCAGAATGCACCCCATCACAGCGCCGCCGCTGTTGCTTACGCGTACTACATTGGTCAGCATATCGTTGTCATCCTGCGGCTCCTCCGCGCTGGCAATTCTGATATCTTTTACGACCGCTCCCTTTGCATACTGTATCAACCCAAAATAATCACAGGTATTTCCTCTTCTCTTATGAGGCAGGATAATCGTCGGCACGCTGCCGTCAGCGACATTCTTTTTCCCCACAATAACCCCGGAAAACGGATAATCCGTCGTCCCAAGCCCAACGAAACTCTGTACCACGGCCGCATCGCCAGAACTCTTCAACGCGGAAAAATCAATATCATCCATAATCATATAATATGCTTTCCGCAATTCTTCGCGGGTCGGAAAATCAGCATCTCCGTAGGTTTTCAGAGTAGCTTCCGTATGGTTTTTCGTACATATCCCATTCCCGTCTAACGATTCCGTACTCCCCGGCGTTCTTATTTGCCATTCTTTCAAATACTCCTGATTGTTCCCATTAATCAGATAATAGGACAATGCCAGAAGCTGCTTCGCACTTGTGATCTGATATGGGTCTTCATAAGTTCCGCAGCCCATATCGACGGAAACATTTTTCGGATTGACCTGGATATGCTTGTTCTCCGTATGGACCGTACATACATAAGGAAGGTAATCGTTCCAGGCAATCGCCCCTTTATAATCCAGATCCGCTTCCCCATCCTTATTCCAATATTCAACGCCATTCTTTAATTCACTGCCGATGGTGACATATGCGCCTATAGAGCCATAATTGTTGTCCCCGAAAATGCCCCCTTCAAACGGGGCTTTTGTACTATTTCCGGTGGCTGACATATCCAAACCCTTATATGCTTCTTCCGTAAATAAATATCTGACACGTCCCCTATTTTCCTGCGTATTGTCCGTAAATTCATGTTTATCGATCAATATCGCCCACCGAAAGACGCCCTCGCTCTTATTTGCCGGATTCCGGTCCGGGTTTTTTCCTCCCACCCTGATGTTGGTAAAATCCAACTTCAAATTCTTTGCGGATGTATTGCCGACTCTCCCGATCAAAGCCGAAGCCGCATATTTTTGCCGGGAATTATCGTTGTATCCTTCCGTTTCCAGCCAACTGATATTCATATCAGTGTTATCCCCTATCGTTCCGATCAAAAGGCCGTATCCATGCGCCGCTCCTCCAAAGCCATTCATATAAAGATCCTTCAGGCGGATCTTACATATGGTGTTGCTGCCGCTGATAGACATTACAAATAATGCCCCGGAATCCTCATGAAGCCGGGTGATTTTTCCTTGCAGCGTAAGATAGTCTTCATTTCCCTGCACCGTTACTCCGCCTCCCGGGCTGACCAGCAGCCCGCTATGCATCATATAATTCTCTCTCCGGTTCCCTTCTCCCTCCGAACCTTTTTCCGTCAGCCATCCATTGATATTCGTCAGCTTATCGCCATGGAAAATAATGGTGGCCGCATTTTCTGTCCGAATCGTACAATTCCCCACAGGAGTAGGATAATAACCCCTGTTATTCAAATCAATCGTTCCCCGTATAGTTATTCCTGTATTTTTAGCAGGTACCGCTTCCCCCACAAAATAAGGTTTCAAATATCTGCGAAGCGAATCGTTGATATACTGGGACAAATGCCAGATCATCATTTGATCCGCATCCGCAATAACCAAATTCGCTCCGTTCAGCTTCCTGCTTTCCGGCAGAAACGAAGCCTCCCCTGCCAGGGAAGTTCCGAACAGATTATAGTAATACCTCGTATTGTTGGAACCCGCGTCTTTGTTGAACAAATGACTGCTGTATGCAATGAATCCATTCTGAAAAGCAGGGCTTATAATATTGACAATTCCCCCGTTCGTATAATTTCTTCTATCTTTATTATCCCCCATATTGCTTCCGACGACTTCGCCAAACTTGGCTGTCACGCCCGTTACGCTGACTTTCGCATTGTTCGCCGCAAAATTGATCGAATCTGCCCTTACGCCCATCCCCTGATCGGCGATCTGATAATCCTCCAATTCTATCAGCGCGTTATGCCCGTTATGGAATAATAAACCGTTATGATTGCTTCCCCCTGAAGGATTTGCATAAAAAGAACCGTTCCTTATATAAATTTCTTTCAGCTGGATCCTGCCCGTCACCGTATGTATCAGCCCTCCATATCCGCCGCCGGTGGAATAAGAAGGTCCATTCGCCGCCGTACTGCCGTCGCCCACTACCAGATGAGCAATCGAATAATTTCCAGCGCAGGGGGCGATTCCAAACCATTTCCATCCAAGAAGCCCTCCTGTTTCTCCTACATCGGTTATATTAATCCTCGTATCTTTTGTTATCTCAATATTCTTCATATCCAGCGTTACTCTGTCCCTGCTCCGGTCTTGCGCCGCATTCTCCATATTTATCTGAGTAATCATACCGCTGGTAAAGCGGCTGCCGGAAGTAATCTGCGCAGCAATTTCCAGTCCGTCTATCTTTATAACAGGAATTTCAGGACTATCGGCAGCATATTTCGCAATCGCTCCTCCAATATACTGCTTTCGGTTCAGGTCATTCGTATTTTGGATAACCTCAAAGCTCCCCCCGATCCTGCTTCCGGTTATGCTCAGCGTCACAGCTCCCCCGGCCCGGTAATTTGCAAACATGCCTCCGTACAGATAACCGGGATTCGTTTCGTTATCGGCGCTTCCGGTCAAAGAAACCCTCATATCCACGTGATCCACAGTGACATTGCCGGATGCATAAGCTGCCAGTCCTGCCGCCGCATTCTTTGCATATTTGATATTTCTTTTCACCGTAAGATTTTTAAACTCCGCACCTTCGCCTGCGCAGGGGAACAGGGAAAGGAAGGACTGGTAGGTAATGCAATCCCCCAGGTCGATCACTGCCATCCCTTCGCCGGCCAGTTTGCCGCTAAAGCGTTCTCCTGCCTCATTTCCTCTGTCATTACGGTTCAAAGCATATATGCCGGAATTCCCCAAAGCGTAATCCGCCTTTTTTAACAAATAGTCCGCTCCAAGAAGACCTGCCTTGCCTGTATTGCCAAAACAATTCCCCGCAAACCTTCCTTCCGTATTCAGTACAATCGCCAGGCGGATCACATCCGCTTCCGAATCCAAGATCCACCCGCTGCCGGAATTCCCCACTACGCCCTGAATCTTTTTTTCTCCATAGGAAATCAAGGGAGGATTGCCGTCTTCTCCCCATGTTCCATTTCTATATACTCCGCCGTAATTGCCGATATCGTCCACCCACGCTTTTCCTTCCGGCCTTTGATAACGGCAGTTTTCTTCAAAGTAAACAAGCGCTTCCTTTTGCTGCCCTGCAATATGTCCCCTCAGCAGGGAGGAATCATTGATCCCGAGCGCCGCTACATCGATAGTTCCATCCATTGCCGCCATGCTGCCCGCATGGATATCGCCAAAAATACCCCCTTGTATTTTGTTATTTCCTTCCGGTGAAAAAGAGGATGCAATCTTCGCATTCTTTACCTTAACAACAGCGCCCCCCGCATCGCTCCCTACTTTCCCTATGATGCCTCCGATGGAGCCCGCACCGCGTATTTCATTATTTCCCTGGCCCGTCGTTACATGATAAATTTCAATAAACTCCCCTTCCGCAGCCCCGATCATTCCTCCGGCGGCAGCTCCCGGATTTCCTGCGGCAATATTTCCCAGCACTTTCATGCAATCGAAATTATCCGCTTCCCCCGGAAGTCCTATACGGAAATTGCACGCCTTTAAATAACCAACGATTCCGCCTATTTGGGACATGCCTTTTACATCGCCGTTAACATCGATATGGTGTAAGATATGCCAGTCCCCGTCCGCAGCATTTGCATTTCCTGTGCGTGATTCGCTAAAAGATCCGACCAGCCCTCCGGCATTTCCCGCATTTGCCGTTACGGAAGCATTAACCGTAACATGGTTCAGCCTTATTTTACTGTCCGCGCACTCTCCGACCAGCCCTCCGGCGCTGCCGCCTTCCACGCTGCCGGTCAAAATAAGCTTCTTATCATTCCCTTCCACTCTGCAAACCGTTCCGTTTGCTATTCTTCCAACCAATCCTCCGTTGGTTCCGCTTCCGCTTACCTGGACCGCACATTCCTCAGCCGATCCAGCCGATCCGTCCGCCCCGGCCGCAAACAAAGTCCCTCCGGCTTCCATGTCCCCCACCAGCATGCCGGCATACTGGGTTCCGCTCACGCCTCCGGTCGGAAACACATCCGTTTTATATACCTCTACCGTTCCTTCCGTTCTGCCTGCCAGCCCTCCGGCACATGCTCCGCTCACATCCGTTTTTACGGAAACCCCAAGCCGACTTCCGTCGTTCTTTTCATAGCGGATCTTTATCGGATCTCCTCCGGCGGTGATTACTTCCCCAAATAATCCCCCGGCTGTCCCTCCTGGATTCGCTACCGATCCCGACAGCGATATATCCGAAACCGTCAGGGTATCTCCCTTATCGGATCTTACCACATGGGCGGCAACCGCCCCCACCGGGCTGCTTCCATCCCCTTCTATATTCGCGTTTATTTGAAATCCCGACACAACCGCTCCGGTGGCGGCATAATTCAGCAAAGGAGTCGCCGTCAAAAAGTGCAAAGACGCACTGTCATATGACAGCGTCAAAGTTCCCTTAAACGGCGCATTTTCACTTCCAAGCCCATTAAAATCACCTTTTAATTCCGTCAGATCCCATTTTGTACCGTTGTCCGGCCCATCGGAACCATCCGCCATCTTCCGAAAATGAAACTCTATCGTATACCCATCAAAATCGAAGCCAGCCCCGTCGTTGCTCAGTTCCTGTAAAGCCATCAGATCCGCCAGATTCTTCACTGTGAATTTTTTCCCTGTATAGCTCGCCAGCTGCAGCTGATTGATTGGAATTTCCGACGTTTCACCATTTTTATAAGTATAAGTCACCGCATACATGGAAACGCCCATAATCTCAGCGAACAACTCTACCGTCATATCCCACTCGTCCAGAAATTCCTTCTCCGCACCGCAGACTGCGCAGCGATACTTGCCGGCTTCTCCTTCCTCTGGCATCCATTCAAAAATATGTATCCCATAGCCATCCTCGCCTTCACAGTCCAGACGCGCCAGCCCACAGCTTTCGCAGACAGGAATAATTTCTCCTTCTGCCCGGTTCCATAAATGGCCGTGAAGGCTGCCTCCCTCAGCTTCCAATGTCTCTTCCGTTATTTCCCTCAGGCAGAATACGCACCGGTACTTCGTTACCGTACCATCTTCTGCCAATATCTCTTCATATTCATGTTCCTTCCCTTCCAGGCAGTATAAATCTTCCCAATTTTCCTCGTTCCCGTCCTCCGTTATTTCCTCATCCAGACTGCCATCCACAGGCGGCTCTTCTCCATCCGGCGGCAGCTGATCCAGTATATCCCCGTCTTCGGGCGGAATGTCTTCAGAGGGAATATCCTGCGGCGGTTCACCGCCTGTTCCGTCTCCTTCTTCCGAAGGCTGGTCTGTATTCCCGTCTCCTCCTTCCGGCGGCAGCGTTTCGTTTCCGTCTCCCCCTTCTGGCGGCGGCGTTTCGTTTCCGTCTCCCCCTTCTGGCGGCGGCGTTTCGTTT
>ERZ808040.280-NODE-280-length-48369-cov-9.359915_pt1 | contig 48369 bp, 36 predicted proteins | sample MGYA00380191_ERZ808040 | MGnify/ENA primary metagenome ERZ808040 (study PRJEB31490, sample SAMN06133395) | mouse gut metagenome | isolation source: J6 | host: mice | place: China: Chengdu | collected 2015-05 ...
ACCTGGTGGAGCCACGATATCGGCGGGCACATGGGCGGGGAGAAGGACAATGAGCTCTATGTGCGGTTTTTGCAGTTCGGGGTATTTTCCCCGATCAACCGCCTGCACAGCAGCAAAAGCAATATATTCTCGAAGATGCCTGCCGTGTACAAGAACGGTGCGGGCGAGATCGCGAAGAAATTTCTGCGGCTTCGCCATGCCATGCTCCCGTTTTTGTATTCCGCTGCGTGTGAGACGGCGGAGCGCGGGCTTGCGCTGATCGAGCCGATGTACTATGAATATCCGGAGGAGAAAGAAGCTTATGAATGCCCGGGCGAGTATTTGTTCGGAAGGCAGCTGATCGTCGCGCCTGTCACGGAAAAAGGCGATGCGCACGGGATGACGGTCACAAAGGTCTGGCTGCCGGAGGGGCATTACACGGACATTTTTACGGGCGATGTGTACGCGGGCGGCGGACAGTATGAGATGGTGCGCTTTCTGGACTCCATGCCGGTGCTGGCGGGCGGGGGTGCATTCTTTGTGCTGGACGGTGCGCCGCGGGGCAATCGTACCGGGCTTCCCGAGAAACTTAGGGTTCTCGCGTTTTCCGGGACGGGAGAATATTGCCTGACGGAGGATGCGGGTGGAGAGCGCGCCGTGACGCACTTCTGGTCAGAGACCGGGCAGGACGGGGAATGGGTGCTGCGTTTTTTGGCGAAGGATGAGGAGGCTATTCTGCCGCCGCGCAGCTATATTTTTGAACTGCGGGGAATTGTGAGGGGCGCGGTTGCCGTAACCGAGGACGGAAAGAGCAAGGGCTTCCGACTGGATCACCGGGACGGCTGTACGCGCGTCCACCTGGGGCAGGTGAAACCGGGTGCAGTCTGCGAGCTGCGGGTGCGCGAGACTCTGGCGGGCGAGGAGCGGCTGCGTGCGCGGCTTGCAGAAAAGCTGTCGATTCTGGAAGGCAGCAACGGGAAGAAGTCGGAGGTGTTTGACGCGCTCTGCAAATGCAGGGATGAGAAGGAGCACCGGAAAGCTTTAAAGGAGAGCGGGCTGTCTGCGCGGTATCAGCAATTTTTGTGCGAAGGACTTGGGATGGATTGACTGTGTTTTGGATCACCGGACGTTTGGCAGAATAAAACAGGTTTGAGCGCGGAACTCCGTGCGATGCCGGAAATGCTGATCCGGACGGTTCCAGCCATGCTTTACGGAATGCCGTGCCATATTTCAATATCTTTGGAGGAACAACATGGATTATACAATCGCCGTTGTGGATGACAGTGCGCAGGACCGCGTATATGTTTCCGCCCTGGTGCGGCAGTGGGCGGGGGAAAAGGGGCATGTCGCCATCGTGAAGGAATTTCCTTCCGCAGAGGCATTTCTTTTTGCGCGCGAGGACGGGCCGGAAGCGGACATGCTGCTCCTGGATATTGAGATGGGGGCGATGAACGGCGTGGATCTGGCGAAGGAGCTCCGGCGCGGGCAGGCGAACCGTGCGGTGCAGCTTATCTTTATCACCGGATTTCCGGATTTCATTGCCGAAGGATATGAGGTTGACGCACTGCACTATCTGATGAAGCCGGTTGCCGGAGAAAAGCTGTCTGCGGTGCTTGATAAGGCGGTAGCCAATCTCGTGAAGTCGGAAAAGCGTCTGTGTGTGACCTATGACCGGAGAACAGATTATATTCCGGTTTCACAGATTTTCTATATCGAGGCGCAGAAGCAGTATGTTTCGATTCATGCGGCGGGCGGGGACTACCGGATGAAAACCTCGCTCGCAGAGACGAAGGGGATGCTGGACGAGTATTTTTTCCAGTGCCAGCGCTCTTTTCTTGTGAATCTGCGGTATGTGGTGCAGATGAAAAGTGATTGCGTGGTGCTGAAGGGCGGCGCGGAGGTGCCGATCAGCCGGGGGATGGCGGAGAAGATCGGCAGGGAGATCATCCGCCTGTTTTAAGGACAGCGGAAGGAAATCCAGGGGGAGCGGCAGAACCGGGAAACAGAAGGGCAGGCCGGGAAGCAAAAGAAAAATTTCTAAAAGAGAGGCGCTTCAGGATAACCATGGAATCCGTTTCAGCCGGGGAAAGGAAGGAAGCAGTATGTTGCAGAAGTGGATCGACCGCCGGATCGAGGCGTATCAGAGCGAACTGATCCGGAAATACTGTGACGAGGTGGAAGCAGTTTACACAAAGATGCGCGGCTGGCGGCATGATTATCATAACCATATTCAGGCGCTCCAGGCGAGCATGGCGCTCGGAAAGTATGACGAGGTGAACGCTTACCTGCACCAGCTCAATGACGATCTGACGAGCGTGGATGCCGTGATCAAGACCGGCAGGGTGATGGTGGATGCGATTTTAAACGGGAAGCTGAATATCGCGGCGCAGAACGAAATTCCGGTCAATGCAAAGGCGAGGATTCCGGACGGTACGCCGGTAACGGATGTGGAGCTGTGTGCCGTGATCGGGAATCTGCTTGACAATGCCATAGAGGAGAACAAAAAGATTTCTAGGGAAAGTCGTTTTATCCGTGTCTATATCGGGCAGAAGAACACGCAGTTTTATCTGATCTGTACCAATGCTGCAGGAAAGAAGCAGAAGAGAAAGGAAAGTATGTTTAAATCAGAAAAGGGCGAGTCCCATGGCTTCGGTCTCGGGCGCGTAAAAAATATAGTGAATAAATATACCGGACAGTTTTTTGCGGACAGCGAGGAAGGAGGATTTACGGCGGAGATTCTCATTCCGCTGAAAGAGGAACGGACGGGCACGGAATGATTATTCTTCCGGAGCCTTTTGGGAGGGGGCAGGCGGCTTTGATATTTCCCGATATTTTGTGTATAACGGCCTGTTCTGCCGCGGCTTTTGGTGTGTAAAGCAAAAGAGGCATTATATAATTTTCGCGGCGGAGAGCTTATAAATTCTGCATTTCGTTCACCCAAAACAGCGTTTGGGACACGAAATGCTCTTTTTTTGCAGGTAAATGGTATATTGTGAGATACCGCCGGTGAAGAGCCGAAAAAAGCGGCACATTGCTGCCAGGCGGGCGCAGGCAGCTTGTTCAGGAAATACTGCCAGGCAGGTGCGGGCAATCCAGGGAGAGAAAGCAGCGCCGGCAGGTGCAGAGAAACCCGAAGCGGAAATTCTGCAGCGCGGCAGGCCGCACAGGTCTGCAAATACTGCCAGGCAGGTGCGGGCAGCCCAGGAAAAAAATTGCCATGCAGACGCAGGCAGTCCGGGACAGGAAACACCGCGCCAAACGGAAAAGAGAAGAGGGGGATTATGGCGAAAAAAGAACCAAGAAAAGAAAAAAGAGACAAGAAGTCAGAAAATGCCGATACAGCGAAGCGAAAGCCGAAATACGGCCTGTTTTCCTGCGTCGCCTATATCTACCGCCTTTTATGGCAGACGGAGCGGGGGCTGGCGTTTACCGGGTTTTTAACCGTGCCGCTGACCGTGATTCTGTCAGCGCTTGCGCTGTATATGCCGCCTGCCGTGCTGCGGGCCCTGGGGGCGCAGAAGAGCTTTTCGTATGTAGCGCTGGTAATACTGGGATTTTTGCTGACAAAGCTGTGCTTTGACCTCGCCAATCTGGTTATTACAACAAAAATTGGGAGCTCGGAGCATTTTGTCCTGATGCGGATGATTTATATGTACAATGAGTACCAGCGCACAAGGGACAATTATCTTAACTATGATTCCGAGGTGGCAAAACTGGATCAGCGGGGAGAAGCAGCGATCAGCAACAATCATACGGCGGGAGTTCATTTTCCGATGGATTTTGCCAATCTTGCCGGAACCGTGCTGAATTTTGTTCTGTTCGGCTCGGTGATCTCCATGCTGCATCCGGTGATCCTTCTGCTGCTTGCAGCGGGCAGCGCAGTCAGCTATGCAGCCGGGGCATGGGAGCGGAAGAAAAACTGGGAGTCACAGGATATCCGGAATCGAATCGACAAAAAAATAAAGTATGCAACCCTCGGAACCTCCTGGGATTTTCGATTTGCGAAGGATATCCGTCTGTATCAGATGCAGGACAGCCTTCACGAGCGCTTTATGCGTCTGCTCGGGCAGGCGAGAAGAGAAAAATGGAAATGTGAGCGGCGCAGCATAATGGCAGCAGCAGCGGGTTTTCTGGTCGTTCTGATCCGGGACGGGGCCGCTTATGCGTTTCTGATTTCCAAGGCTGCTGCAGGAGAACTGGATGCTGCTTCATTCGTGCTCTATTTTTCGGCGATCACCTCGATGGCAGGGCTGATGAGCAGCATACTGTGGACCGTGAACCGCGTTTTAGACGGCGCCCTGCAGGTATCGGATTATCGTGAGGGGCTGGAGGCAACCGGAAAGCTGAATCACGGGGAGGGGATACCGGTTCCGGCAAAACCGTTTTCCATTGAATTCAAGCATGTGTCCTTCCGCTATCCGAAGGGGGAGAAAAAGGTTCTGGATGATATATCGTTTAAAATTGAGGCGGGGGAGAAGGTAGCGCTCGTCGGCGTAAACGGCGCGGGAAAAACGACGCTCATCCGTCTGATGTGCGGGCTGCTTCTTCCGGACGAGGGGGAAATTCTGCTGGACGGGCATACGCTTTACGAATACAACCGCGATGAAATGTATACGCTGTTCGGTCTGGTACCGCAGGTCTTTTCATTTCTTCCGGTCTCCATCGCGAGGAATATCGCGTGTGCGGGCGAGAAGGATGAAATTGACCGCGGAAAACTGGAGCGGAGCATTGAGCTGTCGGGATTGTCGGAAAAAATTGCGTCCCTTCCGCTGGGGGCAGAAACACCGCTCGGCCGGGAGCTGAGCCGGGAGGGCACAGAGCTTTCGGGAGGGGAGACGCAAAAGCTCCTTCTGGCCCGCCTTCTCTATAAAAATCCGCGCTGTATCCTTCTTGACGAGCCGACGGCAGCGCTCGATCCGATTGCGGAGGATCGGATTTACCATAAATACAGGGAGATCGCTGAGGACGCAACTTCGGTTTTTATCTCTCACCGGCTTGCTTCAACCCGGTTCTGCGACCGGATCTTCCTGCTGGAAGGTGCCCGTTTTGCGGAGGTGGGAACGCATGATGAGCTGATGGCAGCGGACGGAATATACCGGGGCTTGTTTGATGTACAAAGCAGGTATTACAGGGAAAACGTGCAGCCGGGGCAGACCGGAGAGCTGCAGGAACAGTTGTGAAACGAAAGGGGCTCAGAATGAAAAAGAAGGAGAGGGAATCGAAAAAAAATATACCTGCAAAGCGTTCGCTCCGCGAGGAATGGGAACTGATTGCCAGGGCGCTGAAAATCTGGAATGAGCTGCTGCCCGGATATTTTCTCTGTCAGTTTCTCCGCATTGTATTCGAGGTGTTCGCACCTTATTTCGGGCTTTTCATGTCCGCGGAGCTGATTAACGGGCTGGCAGAAGGAAGAGGACTGCGGCAGCTGCTGTTTCTGGCCGCAGTGACGGCCGCGGGTACATTTGTTATATCGCTGGTCAGCCGCTTTCTGCAGGGAAAGTGCACCGTAATGGAAGCCTTTACGATGGAGCAGCATGAGGAATATGTAGCGGCAAAGCAGAATGAGCATTCTTTTGAACATACGGAAAATCCGGATGTTGTTCTGCTTCGCTCAAAGATACGAAATGATTTTGTTTCTTTCGGCGGCGGGCTGTACTCTCTGCGATGGACATTTTTCGGGCTGGTGCGGGAGCTTTTCAATGTGGTTTTTTCCGTCTCTCTGACGGTATCCATGTTTGCAGTGGCGGCCAAAGGGAATTTCAGCGGATTTCTCGGTTTTATCAATTCCCCGTTCTCAGCCGCTGCCATTATTCTTTTGATTGCCGGGAACACATGGCTTTCTGTCCGCATATCGGCGGTAAGTACGGAAAAAAATCAAAAGGAGCTCAGCGGGCTTTCCGCGAGCAATGCGCGCTTCAGTGTCTACAGCCAGCTCTGGTCAAGGGATATGATACTGTTTAACCTTCACCGCATTGTGCTGGAAGACATAAAGAAATTTCAGGTTCATCCGGAGTGGGTCACAAAAATAGAACAGATTCAGATCCGATACGGGATACTTTCGGTTCTTCTGGATGCGGTGCTGAATATCGCCATCTTCATTTTTGTTGCGGCAAAAGCATTTACCGGCGTGTTCGGCATCGGAAGCTTTGTTCTGTACCAGGGGACGGTCGGACGCTTTATTCATGCGGTATCGAATATCGGGGCCGTGATCGGAAGGCTGCGTTATAATAATAATTTTCTTGTAGAATTTTACCGTTATCTCGATCTGCCTAGAAATATGTATCAGGGTTCGCTGGCGGTAGAGAAGCGGGATGATATTGAGTATGAGATTGAATTTCAGGATGTGGGCTTTCAGTATCCGAGAACGGAGAACTGGGCGCTGCGCCATGTTGATATGAAATTCAGAATCGGTGACAAGCTGGCGATCGTCGGGGAGAACGGCTCGGGCAAGACAACCTTTATCAAGCTTCTCTGCCGTTTGTATGACCCGACGGAGGGCAGAATCCTGTTAAACGGGATTGATATCACGAAGTACCGGTACCAGGAATATATGGAGCTGTTTTCTGTGGTGTTTCAGGATTATTCGCTGTTTGAGTTTCCGCTCGGGGAGAATGTTGCTGCCGGGCTGGATTATGATGCGGCGCGGGTGCGCAACTGTCTCGAGCGGGTCGGGCTGGGAGAGAAGCTCGCGGAGCTTGATGCGGCGGCAGAGGCAGAGACTGCCGGCAGCGGACAAACGGAGGAAAAGGCGGCAGCCGGAGGCAGGAGCAAGGATACCGGAGGAAGGCGCGGCGGCAGTGCCGCCGCGGAATGCAGACCTGGTGTGCTGGAACGGGCAATCGGGCGCGGCTACGATTCGGAAGGGATTGATTTTTCCGGCGGGGAGGAGCAGAAAATTGCTCTGGCGCGGGCGCTGTACAAGGATGCACCGTTCGTTATACTTGATGAGCCGACAGCGGCGCTTGATCCTCTGGCGGAGGCAGCGGTCTATGAGACTTTTGACGGCATTGTAAAGGACAAAACCTCGGTGTTTATCAGTCATCGTCTTTCCTCCTGCCGGTTCTGCGATACGATTGCGGTGTTCGATCACGGGCAGATTGTGCAGAGAGGCTCTCATGATGAGCTGGCAGCACAAAAGGAAGGAAAATATTTCCAGCTCTGGACGGCGCAGGCCAAGTATTACACGGAGCAGGAGGGCTGAAGACACGGTTTTGATGCCTGCGCAATTCAGTATTCCTGCGCCAGCCTTTTAAACAGCTCCAGCGCCTGTTCGATGCGGCTGGTCGGGACGCAGTAGGAAATACGGACATGTCCCGGACAGCCGAAATCGTCGCCAGGAACGAGGAGCAGATCATATTTTCGGGCGCGGAGGCAGAAGGCGGAGGCATCCGGCTCCAGGGAGCGTGGAAAAATGTAGAACGCACCTTCCGGCTTTACGCAGGAAAAGCCGAGGCTGACCAGGCCTTCGTACAGGAGATCCCGGTTTTTCTCATAGACGGCAAGATCAGCGGTCTGCCCGGCGCAGGCCGCTGCAACCCGCTGAAACAGGCTGGGCGCGTTGACATAGCCGAGGGAGCGGCCCGCACCGCAGATTGCTGCGTAGGCAGTTTTGGCATCCTCCAGCTCGTCCGGCACAAGTACATAGCCGATGCGTTCGCCCGGCAGGGAAAGCGATTTGCTGTAGGAGTAGCAGACCAGCGTATTCTTATAATATTTTGTTATAAACGGCACACGGACCCCGCCGTAGACCAGCTCGCGGTAAGGCTCATCCGAAATCAGAAAAATCGGCCGGCCGAACGCCGCGCTTTTTTCAGTCAGCAGCGCGGCCAGCGTCTGGATTGTCTTCACAGAATAAACGGCGCCGGACGGATTGTTCGGCGAGTTTATAATAACGGCTTTTGTGTGCGGCGTGATCGCTGCTTCAAGACGTTCAAAATTAATCTGAAAGGCGGCGGTGTCCGCTTCTGCGACAACAAGCCGGGCGCCGGCTCCCTTCTCGACAAAGCACTGATATTCCGGGAAAAACGGCGCGATGGCGATGAATTCGTCCCCCGGTTCGGAGAGCGCCTTAAAGCAGCAGGAAAGCGCAGCTGCCGCGCCCACGGTCATATAGAAATTATCAGCGTGGAAATGCGTGCCGAAGCGGCTGTTCAGATCTTCCGCCATTGCGGCGCGTACCCCGTAATCGCCCTGCGCGCTGGTGTAGCTGTGTGCGGACACCGGTCCCTCGGTATCAAGAACACTGATTACAGCCCGGCGGACGCAGTCCGGCGCGGGTACGCTCGGATTGCCGATACTGAAATCGTAAACATTTTCTGCGCCTATTTCTGCGGCGCGCTTTTTCCCATATTCAAAAATTTCCCGAATGGTAGAACGTTTCTGGCCGAGCTCGACCATATTCTTTGCAAACATAACATACCCCCGTCAAGCATACTTTTTGGCTCCGGACAGGCGATACGCCGGCCGGCTTTGATTTCTGCGGTTATCATAGCACAGCAGGAACCGTCAGTCAACCGCCGCGGAGGGACACAAGCGACAGCAGAATGCTTTTTGGCATGCTGCCCCGGTCCCGTCAAAAATTGCGCTGCGGCACCAGCAGAGCGGATTTTTTAGAAATTTCGCATGGATTCCGGCGGACAATATACGTTAACGATTTAGATGGAGATTTTAAATAAATTCACAGTACAAATATGTTATTAATTTAAAAATAGATTATAAAAAGATGCCATTTGCGGCCATTTATTAACCGATGGCGGTCAGACTATTGCAAAAAAAATAATAGGTTTATAATAAATATACCAATCATAAAGTTATTTCTTAATCACAGCTATTTTAAAACTACAGGAAAATACATGGTATGGATAGAACGTCCCATGCCGCAAAAAACATTTTTATGCCAATAGCGGAACAGGTCGGTACGGCTGCCTGTGACACTGGTTCGAAGCGGTACAGAATGGACTGGAATCTTGCATAACGGAATTACATTCACTGGCAGACGATCCGGATCACAAATGAAAAGTTCGTTTTAAGTGATAAGAGTTTTCAATGATATATTGGGGATCGGAACTTTATAGGGGGTAATCAGAGGATAGTTGTGAAATATATTGTAATGAAAAACAAGAAAATAAAAAGCTGCTTAATGGCTGCGGGGTTATGCCTGCTTTTCTCTGGATTTTCTGCCTGCGGGAAGAAGCAGGCAGAGCCAGGCATTCCGCTTCAGGAACTGATCGTAGAATACCCGCTGTATAATCCGCTTGCCTATGCGGCAGCAGAGGATGGGACTGTGTACATCGTAAACTTTGATCAGACAGAAGAGGGGGAGCCAGAATACCAGCTGCATTGTTTTGATAAACAGGGGACACATGAGGGCTGGGTCGGTCTGGGGGAAGAATACTCCATGATTGAGGCGCTTGCGGTATCGGAGGATGGGAAACAGGTGTATTTTACCGCACAGAATGCAGAGTATGGAATGGATCTGTATTTATTTTCTTATTCTGCGGAAGACAAAGAGATTGATATGTTGTGCGGGCTTTCCTATTTTGACCATGTCAGACAGCTTGCGGTAGTGGGAGATGCGGTATATCTGCTTGGACAGTCGCCGAACTGGCAGATAGAAAAGGCTCCGGATTCGGGGTATTCGTTTTCGGGGGAGCGTCTGGTCGGATACCTGCCTGCTGCAGAAGAACTGGTGCAGCTTGGATTTGACTTTCCCGTCAGTATGTCGGCGAGCGGAACAGGAACGCTGATTGTTCTTGGTTATCTGACCGGGGATGGTTACTGCATGATGGAATATGACCCGGCAAAGGACTCCATGCAGGTGATCAGCAGGCTGGAGAACTATAAATTTGACCGTTTTGCTGCCTGCAATGGAGGGAAGGATGTAATCTATGATTATAACCTGAACTCCCGGGGGCTTGTGCTCTCGGATATCCGGCAGCTTTCGGTGGAGGCGGAACTGTATCCGGACAGTATGACAATCCTGATGGCGCCCGGTTATACCGGAGGACGTGTTTACTGTCACAGCCGTCAGACAGGCAGCCTGATTTCGTTCCCGCTTGCTGCGGTACAGCGAAACAACGAGGAACTGACTTTTATATCAAAAGAAAACGGAGCGCTGAATGCGCCTTACGGCTGCGGCTATTCTATGAACAGGGTGGAACTGTCCGACGATAAGCTTACCTTGAAAATTCTGGCAAGAGATAAGGATTTCGACCTGTGCATGGGAAGTACACTGTTTGGCAGCGGCGGAAACCTGCGGGAGAACGGCGTATTTTATCCACTGAATGATGTGCCGGAAATTGAGGAATACCTGAACCGGTGTTTTCCTTTTGTGCGGGAGGCGGCGACGAAGGAAGACGGGACGATCTGGATGCTTCCGGTCGATGTCAATATATTCGGGATGGTTATAAGACAGAAGGCTGCAGAGGAAGCCGGACTTTCTTTGTATGACGGGATTACCTGGAAGGAATTTGCGCAGGAAATTCGCGGTACAACAGAAGAAACCAGGAAATGGATCGAAGCACGTCCAAGCTTTTTGACTTCTGTATTTGGGCATCAGTATTTTACGCGTTATCACACACTGGAAGGGGAAGCGTTTCAGGATGCGTATACTGCGCTGTTTGAAATATGGAATACACCTTGCGGCGGGGAAGCTTCAGAGGATAATTTTATTTTAAAATCGGTGGGTGGTCCTATATGGCTTGGTTTCGGCAGTGATTATACGAGACAGCAATATGGTGAGGATGCCGCCTTTATTTCGATGCCGAAACTGGGTGCTGAGGACAGAAATATTGCCAACTGTGTTTATCTGGCGGTAAATCCGGATTCGTCGCGGAGGGATGAAGCACGGGCTTACCTTGCAGCTTTGGCGGCATATCTGTCACGGAGTGAGGAACTGCCGTTTTTTAAGGACTGGCAGGGAGAAGGTGTGCTGGATAAAACCATGCACAAGACTTATGAGAACGGGGAGATTGGTTTTGCTGTAGATTATGATATCTATGGGGAGGGATTTGATGAGCTGTTTTCCGGAACCATGACGCTTTCGGAGTACATAAAAAGGACAGAGCAGAAACTAGAGATGTATTGGGGAGAATAGTTTTAGAAGGAAATTAGGAACGGTTTTGTAAATTGATGGAATGAAACGTATCTGCTTCTAACGAAATGCTGATAGGAGGACGGATTGGTGTCGTTGTCTGTCCTGCTGGTTCAAAACGGTACAGAATGGAGATAATTGAATATGAAAAAAAGATTGGTAACTATGGTTTTAGCCCTGGCTATTTGTTTTGGTTTTACCGTTCAGAATGTTAATGCAGCATCTTGCCCGCCGCATACAAATACCAAAACATTTTCTGAGCCGCTTTCTCATTGGACGACAACTCATAAAGTATACAGGAATCTGTATGTTGATGGAAAACAGGTTTACAGCGTGTGCACGGTGAGTTACAATGCAGTACGTTATAGTATTTACTGTATGGACTGCAATGAGAAATTGCATGTGGATGAAAAAACGATTGAAAAGCATTCCCTGGCAAGTGACCCGGATCACAAATGATAAGCATATAAAATGAACTTCAGATGCAGATACGTTTTATACAATAGTGCAAAAATATTAAAAATTTAAGAGAGAATGCAGAAAACAAACGAAATGCATTTTGCAATTGTTTAAGGAGGTTTTTTATGAGAAGAAAACGAATAGCTACTGTGGTATTGGCGGCAACTATGTGCCTTGCTTTTTCAGGTCAGAAAATCAGGGCGACGGATTGTCCTCCTCATACGCCAGAAAACAGGGTGGAATATACGGATTGGACCAATCAGCATAAGGTTTACCGTAACATTTATTTGGATGGCAAACAGCTTTATAGTATATGCAACGTAGAAGGCACTTATAAGTGGTATGTCATGCGCTGCGCGAAATGTAATGAAGAGCTGCACAGAAATTTAGGCGGAACGACGGAATCCCATTCTTTGGCAAACGATCCGGATCATAAATAACGATATAAGGCAAAAAATTAAGGTTAAAGATCAGGGGGAGACATGAAAACATTCCGCATATTTAAAAACTTACTGTTCCTGTTCGGTTGTTGTTTGTTTCTGGCAGCGTGTGGTAAAAAGACAGACAAGAATATGGAGACAGGTGGTTCACCCGGTTCAATAGAGAAAACTGACGACGGCTTCAGTCAGAAGATGGGGGAAGGCGGACAGATGGGGGATGCTCTCCCCCTTGTCGGGAAGGCATTCGGTGAGCTGCCGGTGGTCGGGGAGGAGGATGCCGTCTACTGCAACTTGCCGGAAAACATACGCGGCTGGGATGATATCATACCGCTTTGTGCCGATCCGCTGTATGGAATCTTGTATTATGTGGATTACGGCGGGGATTATATGATCCATGCTGTTTATAACGGGGAATCACAAATTGTGCTGGAATTGCCGGGAAAGAGGTTGTTCTGCCGGGAAGGAAAGCTGTATTTCCTGCTGGAATCCTATAACCGGTTTCAGTTTGAAGGTGCGCAGAGTGGGAATGTTGCAGAGTATGATCCGGTGACTGGTAGAGTTAAAATTCTGACAGAAGAAGTTTTTAATTCTATTGTTGTTTATCAGGATATGATTTATTGCCGGCGGCAGGGTATAAGTTTAGATTACGGAAACGATTTTGCGGACGAAGTGGATTATTGGTTCTACTTCTTTAATGAAAATAAGCTTGCGGCGGCAGGGAGAACAGGAAACGAATATGTCCTTGATCTGCGGCGCTGCGGGGATTATTTCCTTGCTGCAACATTGCAGGAGCTTGAAGAAGCTCCGGGCTTGTGCATTCAGACCGGAACAGAACTGCGCAAATGGAATGGAGAGCGCGGTACTGCCATGTGGGATGGAATGATTTTAATGCTATCGGATCAGCATTATGTTAAGGATGGAAAATTTTATTGGCTTGATCCGGAAGGGTTCCACATACGGGAAGCTGTTTCCGGGCAGGATCAGATTTATCCTTGGGAAACGGAGCATTTGGAGCGTTATATTCTGGTGGATAATCTGTTATTCAGTACAAGTTTCCGGCTGATGGATCTGGAAAAGAGCAGCATGGAATTATGGAGCATTACAGATGATTCTCTTAAACAGCTTCATGAACTTTATACGGACGGCAGCCAGATCTATGCGATTGCCGGTAATTATGCCAGTGAAGTGAATAAAAATTCCGTCCTCCGCCGGGTGCAGGTGACGCAGGGGGAACATGGCTATGAGGTATCGTTTGAAACAATGCAGCGGTAAACTTAATTATTAAAATATGGTAATTGGTATTGGCAGCATGGTATTCTGTTATTGATGTTTTTATTGCTCCGGAACCGGCTTTATCCCTGTTGTCCCGCCGGAAGTATAGCTGCGGAAAAAGCGGCGAACTATGTCGAAAGGATAAAAGATTTCTTAAACTTTACTTAAACCGAACGGCAGTTCAACAAATGTTCATAATTCTGTGGTAAAATGCAGGAGAAAGAACTGGTGGGGAAAAGCGCTGCCTTTGCTGTGGGGGCAGACGCTTTGAGGGAAAGTCAGGGTGAAATTTTTATGGAGCTACCAATGTCATTTAACGAGGAACAGCTTTGGAACCGTACGCTGATGCTGTATGATGCGGCGCTGCGTGAAATCAACACAAAGCTGGAGATACTGAACAGCGAGTTCAAGCAGGCACATCAGTATAATCCGATCGAGCATATCACCTCGCGGCTCAAGTCGCCGCAGAGTATTGCAAAAAAGATGCGTCACCATCAGAGAGAGCTTACTATTGAGAATGTTGTTAAATATATCAATGATATTGCCGGGATACGTATTATATGCTCCTTTACGAGCGACATCTACCGGATTGCTGAACTGATTGCGAAGCAGAGCGATATCACGGTGCTGAAGGTGAAGGACTATATTGTCAATCCAAAGCCGAACGGCTACACTTCCTATCACATGGTGGTGTCCGTGCCGATTTTTCTGTCGGAAGAGGTTATTGACACAAAAGTGGAAATCCAGATCCGCACGATTGCGATGGATTTCTGGGCAAGCCTGGAGCATAAAATTTATTATAAGTTTGAGGGCAATGCGCCGGATCATATTACGCGCGAGCTGAAGGAATGCGCCGATCTTGTATCCTTTCTGGACCGGAAAATGCTGGCGATCAACGAGGAGGTTCAGAGCTTCCGTGAGCCGGAGGAAAGCTATTCCAAATACATTGCGAACCTTCTGCGGGATCGCATGAAGGAGGCTTACGGCACAGTGCTCGAGGAGGATGGAGTGATCGATTCCGTAGCGACCGTGCCTGAGACACCGGACAGCGGGGAGCCGATGCCGGCTGCAGACAGCGCTTCCGATGCACTTCTTCTGACGGGGGACGGTAGGAAGGAATTCCCGTCAGTTTCCTCCGGCACACAAATGCAGGGGCTGATTCAGCTGACCGATGAGGAAGTGCCGGGCGAGATGCTGCGCGAGATTGCGAAGCAGATACTTCGGGAGAACGATAAGGTTCCGTTTGACGAAAACGGGATGAAATATGCGTTTTAGGTAAAACGTAATGTCTTTACTGCGGAGGGGCCTGTATAAGGGTTCCTCCGCAGAATTTTTTGTTTTTTGTTGTCAAAAGTTCTGCGGCATGGTAAGATAGGAAGCGGACAGCTAAAGCTGTTTATTCTGTCCGTTTGTGACAATCCGGCAGAAAAGCTGCGGCTTCCGATTATGCAAAAAAGGGGAAAAAGTATGAGAAGCATGAAGAAAAGGTACCTGGCAGCATTGCTGCTGATCGTATGTCTCCTGCCTCTGGCAGGCTGCGGAAAGTTTGAGTGCGACGGGTGCGGCAAGGAGACGTCCGGCAAAAAGAATAAGGTGACGATACTCGGCGAAACCGCGACCGTCTGTGATGACTGTTATGACAGTATGAAAGCACTTGAGGATTTGTTTAAGTAAGCCGGGATATCCCAAAAGAGCCTGAAAAATAAGGTCAATGGGCAGGGAAAAACTTTGCGCCGCTGTTTTTAACAGCGGCGCAAAGTTTTTCCCTGTTTAATTCAGTTTAATGTTTTTCAGCAGCGCGCCGAGACCGGTCACTGCTTCCCCGCCGGAGGAATACTCTCTCGGGCCGGCGTCAACGTCTTTGGACCTCTCCTCTTTTTCATCGGAAATTCTCATGGTCAGACTGATCTTGCCATCCTTCACGTCGCGAACCCGGACGGTAACTTCATCGCCGACTTTTACCACCTCGTTCGGCGTTTTAATACGCTTTGTACTCATCTGTGAAATATGAACCAGACCGGACAGGCCGTCTCCGATCGCGACGAACGCGCCGAACGGCATAATCTTTTCAACCTTGCCGGTAGTAACTGTGCCGACCGGAAGGCTTGCGGCGCGGCTGTTCTTTTCCGCACGCTCCTTTTCCATGGCGAGATCCTTGCCGGAGAGCACAAGCTTTTTGTTTTCTTCATCCGCAGTGATAACCTGAACCTGAATTTCCTGGCCGACGAAGCTCGAGAGATCCTCCACATAGCCGGCGGTCAGCTTGGAAGCCGGGATAAACGCACGGATGCCGTGGAGATAGGTAACAACGCCGCCTTTGACCTCCTGGGCAACCTTGACGGTAACCGGGGTGCGGTCGGTGAGAAGCTGCTTTAAGGTTTCCCATGCAAGAACATCGTCCGCCTGCTTGCGGGAGAGCAGGATATTTCCCTCCTTGTCCTCGCGCAGCACGGTCGCGGTAATTTCTTCGCCGACGGTTACGTCCGCCTTTATGGAAAAGCGCGGATCGTTGCTGAGTTCCTCAAGCTTGATGATGCCCTCGGCATAGCAACCGAGATCGAGCGTAACTTCCGTTTCGGAAATGCCGATCACTGTGCCCTTTACAATATCGCCCTGCTTCAGCTTGCGGAAGGAGCGCGTGATCTCATCCTTAAAATCATCCATGGAAGGAACCGGTTCTGCCGGCGCAGGATTTTCCGCCGGTGCGGCTGCCGCTGCTTCTGTTGGTACTGCTGCGGTCTCCTCGGTTATATTTTTGCTGTTTTCTTCACTCATGTTCTGTAACTGCCGCAGCCTTCGAAAGGGAAGGCTTCAGCTTGCTCCTTTTTTAATTTTTCTTCATTATAGATGATTTTCGGTAAGGTTGCAAGGAAAACCCGCAAAATTGTTAAGGAAACGCCGATAAAAGCATTTCCGGCAGCGTATTTGCGGCGCGGCATATTCATATTCCTTCAGTTTTCTTTTTCCCTGCGGAAGGAAAGCCCGCGCATGCGGCTGGCGCAGCAGAATACATCGAGCGGCCGGATTTCCTCGTACCAGCGCCAGAGGGTATCAGGAAGCAGAGAGGTTGTTTGAAATTGACCGCTGCCGAACAATTTGTCTATCGCTTCTCCGGCCTTCCGGCTCAGTTCCGAATCGTCGGCGGCTTTATCCGTCAGAAGCTGCTCCATAACGCAGGCAAGAGTATTTATCTGATTTGCGGATTGGACAGCCGTAAGCAGGGTGATGTCCGCACTGTATTCGTCAAGAATAATTTTGTTCTCATTTTTCGTCATCACCGATCGGAGGAACAGAAATGGCTGCATGGTCTTCCGGGGCGTCATTCTGCGGCTGCGCGTCCATCGGGCTGGCGCGGTCTCGGGAGTGTTCCGGGGCAGATGAAGTGCTGAAATCTCCCCGGTGATGTCCTCTGCCTTGTAATCGTCCATCCGAATTACGCAGTCGGCACAGGATAAATACTCACCGGAGCCGCCGATTACGAGAATGGTAGAAACATTCTCTGCGGAACTCAGCTCGCGCACACGGTCAGTAAACGGGATAATCGGTTCGTTTTTAACGATCCGGCGCATAGTCTGATCTCTTATCATAAAGTTGGTTGCGCTTTTATCCTCGTCAATCAGCAGCAGTCCGCAGCCTCCGCACAGGGCTTCAATAATATTGGCCGCCTGAGATACGCTTCCGCTGGCGTCGAGCGTGGAAAAGTCGCTGACCTCCACGCCATGAGGCAGATAACGGAAGAACGGCGAGAGATCAAGGCTGTGTACCGGTCTGCCGTCCTCCGCATAGATTTTAAGCGCGCTGTCATCGGTTATAACATATTCGCGTCCGTCGCCGGGGATATGGTTGTAGATTCCGGCTTCAAGTGCGTCGAGAAGCGTGGACTTTCCGGAATAACCTCCGCCGGTGATAACGGTTACGCCGCACCGGATTCCCATACCGGTGATTGTTTCCCCGTTCTCCAGAGGAATTGTCACCTCAAGCTGCTTCGGCGAGAGGAACGGAACGGCATGCCGCATCGGTTCGGACGTGCCGTTTTCCCGCGGCAGGATGCTGCCGTTGGCTACAAAGGCACACAGCCCGTTTTGCTTCAGATAAGTCCGGATAAGCTGCTGGCAGCGGCAGCAGGAAAGATACCCGGATAAATCCTCCGGGCGGAGAAGGCGCATTGTGCTCTCCACATGCACCAGGATGTCCCGCACGGCACGAACAGCGGCCTTTGCATTTATGGACAAAGCATTGACGAGCGGCACGCAGAAATGAATGGTCAAAATGACAGAGCCTTTGTCGCGGCAGCAGTAGATTCCGTTTCTCCGCAGCATGATTTCCCTGGCTGGCTGCACTTCAAATTGTGACTTTTCCCTGACATTTTTATCTGTATTTGCATAGCTTTGACTGAGGGTATTGATCGTGGGAGCAAGGATGCTGAGCAAAAAGCTTTCCGCCGCAATCAAATCCCCTTCTGACAGTTCCGAGACGGCAGGAAACGGGATCTCTACAGAGAGGAGCAGCCTTTCGCTGTTGCGGTGACTTGTTCCGGAAAACCAGAAGCAGAGGGAATTGTATGTGAATATTTTTTCTTCCTCATCGGAGCTGAGAGCGGCGTTCCACTTGGTATTGTATAACCAGTGAAGTCCGTTTTTGCTTTTTCCCTGCATGGGAAGTATGATGGATTTAAATCTCTGCATTAAAAAAATCGTCCTTTCTTCAAAAGCAGGCAGTATTACGCAATTTGAAGCTGACGATCATATATGAAAAAAGCATCCGTACCGGATGCGCAATAAATATTATCCTGCCCGACAATATCAGCAATGGACTGCGGCGGAAAATATGACACCGGATACTTCATATATGATCCTCTTTTTAGCTGAATTTGTCATAAAAACCACCTTCCTTTCTATTGCTGTGTAACTGACCTGCCAGGCATGAAAAACATGGTAAAAATTGTTCATAAAACGCATTCAGTATATCATGAGGGGCAGAATTTGTCAACAATGGATGCATTATATTTCTGTACTGTTACGAAATATTTTGTAAAGCGGTTTTGTTGAACAGCGGCCAGAAGTATGATAAAATCATAGTACCTGCCTGCTTTTATGAAATGCGGAGAGATAATGCGGGAGTTTTAAGAGAAGATGCAAAGGCAGGAGCATGGAATATGCAGAAGGATGCGGGAAACCGCAAAAGAAAGATGCCCGGAAAAAGATGAGGAGTCCTTGTGAAACGGCTGGGGTAATGGACGATGAAAAAAGGCGGAGAAAAGAAGCGGACAAAAGAAGCAAACAAAAGAAGCAAAGAGGAGCGATTGACAAAGGGTCGTGCCGGAATGAGGATTTCCGGAGTTTTTAGAAAACGGGCGGCATGGAGGCGGAAATGTACGATGTGATTGTAGCGGGTGCCGGGCCCTGCGGATGCACGGCAGCAAAGATACTGGCGGAAAAGGGCATGAGAGTGCTGCTTTCGGAGCAGCGCAGTCTGCCGAGATATAAATCCTGTTCCGGCGTCCTGATTCGCAAGTCGCTTAATCTGGTGCAGAAGCTTTTTGGGGAGGCTGTACCGGATACGGCGTTTTGCGCTCCTGCGCAGAACAGGGGTATGGTGTTTACCGATGACCGGGGAAGAAGCTTTGTCTTTGAGCAGGAGGGGCGGAATGTCTGGCGCAGCGCCTTTGACGGCTGGCTGGCAGAAAAGGCGCGGGCGCAGGGGGTGCAGCTGGCGGACGGAACCCTTGTGGCCGGGTGTGAAGAGAACGGGAAATTTGTCTCGGTCGAGCTGCGCGGAAAAAAGAACGGTACGGAAAATGCGAAATACGTTCTGGACTGCGGAGGCTGCGTCAGCGTGCTGAAGAACCGGCTGACCGGAGGAGCGGGGGATTATATTACCACCTATCAGACGTTCAGCGACGGAAAAATTGATCTGGATCCGCATTATTTTTACGCGTACCTGCAGCCGGAGCTGTCGGAGTACGATGCGTGGTTCAATGTGAAGGACAACCGGCTTGTGCTCGGGGTTGCCGTAAAGAATACGGAGAAAACCGGAGCTTATTATGAGCGCTTTCTCGCTTATATGAGAAGGAATCACGGGCTGAGCATCGAAAAGCAGCTGCGGGAGGAGCGGTGGCGGATGCCGCGTATTCTTCCCGGCTGTGCCGTTGACTTCGGCAGCGGCCGGGTGCTGTATGCGGGGGAGGCGGCCGGTTTTCTGAATCCGATGGGCGAGGGAATTTCTTCGGGAATGGAGAGCGGATATCTTGCTGCCTGTGCCGTTGCGGGACATCCGGAGGAGCCGCAGACCGTCCTTGCGGAATACCAAAAGTCCGCGGAGCCGCTGCGAAGCTATATGGTGCGGCAGTGGAGCCTTGTGGCAGGAATGGCAGATACTTTTCCGGAGATGAGATAAGATAAGGCGGCCCCACCGCTGAACGTAGCAGAGCATGCGTAGCCGGAGCACTGCCCGCAGTCTGTGCGGCAGCCTTCACTTGCCGCGGGCTTCGGAAGCGCGCTCGTAAACATAAAGATTCCCCTGCTTCCCGACGCGGCAAACAACGCCGAGGGAGTTCATGACATGGAGCGCGACGCCCGCGAGAGGCTGGGAAACGCGGGCGGCTTTCTTGAAATCCTTTGTGGTGAAGGAGGCGGGCAGGTTCTCCGGCAGCAGCACGGCATAATCCCCGGGGCTGTTCAGCACGATTTCCTGAAAAAAGGCCAGCGGAAAGGAATCGTCTTTGGTCGCACCCTTACGGCGGTTTTCGCTCCAGCCGTCAAGAAAACGGTATTCTTCCACGTCCAGCAGAGCCACGCGAATGTGGACATGCTCATGGGAAAGATAGCTCTTAATGCGGTAAAGCTCCTGGAATACGGCGTAGGGCGTGCCGGTTTTCGGAGATTTGCGCGGCGCGGTCACGGCGCCGGTTGCCCGGTCGATATAGCGCAGGTATTTGGTGTGTGCGACCGGATAAACGATATTGACGTCGCAGAGAGGCAGAAACGCGTCCAGCTTGCGGCGGAGCGTATTAAAATTTCTTGTCTGTATCTCGTAGATTTCCCGGCCGGTGTAGGCGTCTGCAACAAAGCCGGCGAGCTTCTGCTCGTGGCAGTTTGTGTCCGGAACATAATAATTTTTCAGCACGGCATGGATGGTTTTTTCTGAGAGGGTGCCGATGCCGTTTGCCTCCTGCTTCTGATTGAGAATGTAATCGCAGGCCTGTTCAAAGCGCGCTGAATCCATGGCGGAAAACCTCGCTTTCGGGAGTTTGCAGGCGGAAACCTCCTGTCCTCAGGAGCCGACCTGCCGTTTGAAGATCCGCTGCAATATAAATGCAGAAACACAAAATGTCTAATAAAGGTATAATATGAAAAAACGAACGGTACTGCCGCATCCTTAAGTGCGGAAGTCCCCATGCAGGACGGCTGTCCCGGAGGAATTGCCGCAGTCCGTCGGCCGGCTGCCGTGACATGCCGATGCAGGTGCGCGCCAAATCCCCCGGCGGTGCGGAAATTACGGACCGGCATCCGTAGCAGGAAGATATTTTTTCAGGATTTCCGCCGTGCTGTCCGGTACGTATTGCTGCAGCGCTTCGAATTTTCCGGCGCGCAGAAGTCCGCGAACTTTTGTGGCGCTGATATATTCGCCGTCAAGCCGGCAGCGCTCGATACAGCGGAATTCTATTCCGTACTGCGCCAGTTCTCCCGCCATCTGCCGGTTATACTGAGCGGTCACCGCATCGAACGGTTCCGAGCCTGCAAAGCGGACGGTGATTCCGAGAACCGGGGCTATGATGTTGCCAAATATTTCCAGATCTGCTGCCGCATTGATGCGGACTTCCGGGTTCTCTTCCTTCTGAAAATATTCCGGGAAGGTAAGAGCGGAGAGGATGAACTTCCCGCTTGGGACAACGATGACATTCCGGAGTCCGGCGGTTCCGCGCCGCACCATTTCAAAGCGATCTTCGTAGCGGAAAAAAGAGCGATCTTCCTCCACAACAAAAACATATAATAGCCCGACCTCCCGGCTTGCCGTTTCAATCAGATATTTATGGCCGAGCGTAAAGGGATTGCAGTTCATGACAATCGCTCCCGCGCTGTCCGGCAAAACAGCAGGTTTTGCGGATTCCAGCCGGGAAAGATATTGCTGAAGTTCTGCTTCCAGCTCCGGGGAGAGCTTGGCGTGCGGGCGGGAACCACGTCCGGCTGTTTGGGAGCGCGGGGTCTCATCCGCCGTGAGCAGCGGAGCAAGCTTTTTAAAGAGCTCCTCCGCGATTACCCGGTTGCCGATCTGGTTCAGATGAACAGCCGAGTTTAAAAACCACCAGCCCGGCGCCGCGCCGTCCGAAAAGAGCGGACTGCATTCAAGATAGAGCTGCTTTTGACGGCGCCGGATCAGGGGTTCCAGAAAGGTATGGTACGAAAGAAAAACAACAATATCACCCGGGGCAAAGAAGGTATCCAGCATGTATTTAAGATCGTTTACAACACCCGGATAACCGGTGGCCCCGCCCGTGCCCCTGTTGATTACCGCGGTATCCGCGGGCGCCTGCCCGTTCAGCTGCTCCTGGAGAATATTGGAAATGGTGTATTCGTCGGAAACCCCGTAGCCGCGTGCGATGCATGAGCCGAACAAATAGATGCGGCGGCGTGCATCCGTCCTTGCTGCAGGGGTATAGCGTATGCCGTTCGCAACATTATAGTATTCTCCGGAGAAATCGGCGGGTATGGTGTAACGGCCGTTGGAATACAGGCGCGTGCCGCGGAAGCGGGTTTTTGCAAAGGCAAGACAGCGGGAGCAGCCGCAGTATGCCTTTTCCAGATACCCGGCATCATCCAGAAGCTGCGAAGTGGTCATTTTTCTGTCCAGAACTGCACGCTGTTCTGCAGAAAGCCCGCGCAGCTTCGATAATTCGGGAGCCTCGGCAAAGTAAAGCAGCGCTCCGGACTTTTTTATGTGCCGGCGTACCGCCAGATAATATTTATAGGTTTCCGCACATTGCAGGAAATGCTGGAGCGCAGCCGGGCGCTGCAGTTTTTGTTTCAGAAAGCTGACGGCCGGAAGGGGGAGGAGCGCAGCGGCGGAAACGGCAATCCGGCCGAGGAAGCGCAGCAGCGGGTGTTTATGTACCGGGCCGGGTTCCGGCCTGACTGCGGTTGTATGGTGCAAGTGAGGAACCTGCCTTTCTTTTCGGGTGAAGGGTTGCGGGTTGTGTCAATATTATCTCGTATGCTCCGGCCGGGAAGCACCCGGCAGATACACAGTCTCAGGGGAAGCCGCCGGCAGTAATATGCTGCTCCGCAACACGGCCGGCCGCGCTGCGGTTTCAGTTATTCTTTACCAGCCGGCTCATGACCTTGAACATTTTCCGGATGTCCACCGGCTTTGCCAGATGATCGTTCATTCCGGCATCCTTTGCCATTGCGACGTCCTCTTCAAATGCGTTGGCCGACAGTGCTATGATAGGTACGGCCTGCGCATCGGAGCGGTTCAGGCTGCGAATTACACGGGTCGCCTCATATCCGCTCATAACCGGCATCATCAAATCCATCAGTACGCAGTCGAACGTTCCGGGTTCGGATGCGGCGAACGCGTCCACGGCCGCCCTTCCGTCGTATGCGGTCATAATTTCAGCGCCGGCCTCCGCAAGCATAAATTCCACGATTTCGCGGTTGATCTCATTGTCCTCCACCAGCAGGACGCGCATTCCTTTAATATCGCTCCGTGCATTCTGATCCTCATCCGCAGGCTGTGCGCTGTATGCCATGTCGATTTGGATGGGCAGGGTAATCTGAAACCTGCTTCCCCTGCCGATCTGGCTGTCCACCTCGATGGTTCCCTTCATCTGGTCTACCAGTTCCTTCACGATGGACATACCAAGCCCGACGCCGTTGTAGTTGGTTCTTGCGCCCTGATGTTCCTGGGTAAACGGCTCAAAAATATGTTCTTTGAAGTCCTCCCCGATACCGATTCCGGTATCTTCGATTACAAAACGGCAGTTTACGGTTCCGCCAAGGCATGCGGTCTCCCGGACCCGGACAAATACGGAACCGTGCGGCCGGTTGTATTTGAGGGCGTTGTCGATGATGTTCATCAGAATCTGTCTTAAGTGAAGCGGATTTCCGATCAGCCTGCTGTGCTGCAGAGCCACTTCCTCCAGCACCAGCCGGATTTCCTTTTCCTCCGCCTGGGCGGACAGGATCGCAATGCAGTTTTCCAGTGTTTCATGAAGATCAAACGGTTCTTCCACCACGGCCGGTCTTCCGCTTTCCAGTTTGCTGACCTGAAGGACATCGTTGACAAGGGACAGCAGATGTTCCGTCGACACACGGATTTTCTTCCGGCATTCTTTCTGCCGTTCCGGATCATCCTGGCTTTTCTCCATGATGGACAGCATTCCCAGTATGCCGTTGATGGGCGTACGAAGATCGTGAGACATATGGGAAAGAAACTCGCTCTTTGCCGAATTGGCCTGTCTGACCCTTTCCAGCAGCTCCATGATGGCCTGCTCCTGTTTCTTCCTTGTCAGCGTGATTTCCGTAATGTCCTGATGGTATCCGTTCAGGCAGGATCCGGGTTTTTTAAACGTTTTGTCCGGTACGCCGCCGCAGCGGACATAAATTTTTCCGAGCTCCGGATGATTCCAGGGGTAAATAACCTCGGATCGCCCGGACTCCATTATTTCCCGCACCGATTCATGCACCATCTGCACATAGTCCGGCTCAATATTTTCATACCAGTGCCGATAGCATTCCTCCGGTTCGATTTCCTCCGAAACGCCCAGGAGAAGCCGCATGGTTCGGTCCGTGTACATCCTTGGCGGCCGGCCTTCCTCCAGTTCAATCGTCCAGATGCCGGTTCTGGCCCCCTCCAGGATATTCTCCAGGCTCTGCCTTGCCTCCAGCTTGTACTTCTCTTCCTGTTCTACCACGGCATTGACATCCCGCTGGGCAAAAATCGCGCAGTTCTCTTCCTCCGTTTTTTCCGTAGCGGAAAAATGAATCTCCAGGTGTTTCAGACCGCAGGAGCTGTCCTTCACCTGATACCGGACATAAAACTTCTTTTTTTCTTTCAGTTGAGCTAGTACATAGTCCTTTTTTGTTACGGCACGGAGCCGCTCCTGATCCCGGGCAACCACATACCGGGAAATATACCGCTCCATAGCCGCCGCATAGCCATCCTTGAAATCGACGGCCCAGTCCATGCCGATCTGTTCGCTGTCCCGGTATATCTCGCATTCTCCGGTATCGAAGTTTACCTGATAAATACCCAGATAATCCACGCTGAGAGCGTGGAGGACATTATAGCTCCGCTTCTGAAGCTGACGAAACAGGTTGCGCCGCTTCAGGGAAGATACAATAAAGTATGCTGCAGTTTGAAGCATATTTGATGCGTATTCAATCGACTTTGCGGGTGGATTGTCCACGCCGTAAAAGCCGATAAGCCTTTTGCCGTCATAAAGAGGAACCACCACAAGAGAATGGATGCTCTGCCGCTTGAGATTTTCATATTGAAGAGGGTCTGTTTCCCGGATCTCTTCCAGACTCTCAATAACGATATGCTTTCCGATGCTGAAATTCCGATACCAGCTTGCGCATACCTCCGGCGGAACATTTTGAAGATTCTCCTTTTCCGGCTGCACCCCTTCCGCCGCCCACTCATAGGTGTTGTCGTCGCCGCCGGATTCATTCTGTTCAAATATATAGGTTCGATCCCCGTTCAGCGCTTTTCCAAGATGCTCCAGCAGCACTTCAAGCGACTGATCCGGGGTTTCCTCCAGCAGGGCGACGCGAAGGCCCTCATTGATGACGGTCTCCAGATTCTGAACGCTCCGCATACCGCTGTGCTGCTCACGGCTCCCGACGGCCGGCTCACCCTTGCCGGCCCGTTCAAAAAGCTCCCTTGAATAATCCATAACGCCTGCCCTCCATATAGACCGCTTTCCGGTCATAGTCACTGCAGCCGCAGATTATGACGCAAAGAGACGCCTTTCCGGAACGCTCTGTTTCGGAAGATCAGGAAAGTTCCGCTTTGTTCCCATGAAATCACGAAAGTCCCGCCATAAAAAGCTGCTGCTTCTGTGTCATAATACCACGCGTCCCCCGTAACGTCAATACAGGGGCTGCAGCGGTGTTATCCGCCAGGGCAGTTCCGTCCCGTTACCCTTAGGAAAATGTCCTGAAGAAGAAGGGCATATTAATAAGGAATACTTGTCTGCAAAAAAACGGCATGGGCATAAGAATGTGTTTTCCTCTTTTTTGTAAATGGGGATTGACAAATCATGCTTTGCCGCAATATACTTAGAAAAGACAGAAGACAGCATTAGATCTGTTTTTTTTATTGCCCTTTTGCGGCAGATTTTATTTTCATGGGCGTATTGTATCTGTGGCTTTTTCGTAGGCGTAACCCGCCCTTTTGCTTTGCGCCCGGAACAATGCACAAAGAGTGGAGATGGAAAAAATTATGAAAAACATGGCTTTGCCGCGTTCCTTAAAAATCAGCACAGCAGTGATCGTCTGCTTGAATATTCTCGTTTTTTTGTTTTTGGGAATATCCATTAACAAAATGAGTGAGGACACAATTGAAGATTTGGGCACTACATATATGGCTGGTATGAACGAGCAGGTATCTTTGCATTTTGAAACAATTATTGCGCTGCGGCTGACCATGGCGGAATCCATCGCGCGCATTGCGGCAGATGAAAAAGATTCCGGCTACGGCTCAAAGGAGGAAATAGAATACGGCGCAAGGGCAAGACAGTTTTTATGTGCCGCCTTATATTCGTCCGACGGCAGAATTGAAATGATTTACGGCGATTCCGTAAAGCCCAACAACCCACAAGAATTTTTAAACAGTTTGAAAAACGGAGAGCGCAAAGCGGCATCCGCCGTGGACAGCAGCGGGAATAATGTAATTTTATTTGGTGTTCCCTGCCGATATCCCATGTCCGACGGGGGCAGCAGCCTTGCTGTAATTGTAGGGCTTTCCTCCCGCTATATGGGTGAGGTTCTGTTCCTTGATTCCGACAGTTCGCTGAGTTATTCTTATGTCATACGCAGGGACGGCAGTTATGTTATTCGGGATCAGGGCGGTGTAAATGAAAATTACTTTGACAGGCTTTACAGTATTTTTGATGGTCAGAGTGAGGAGGCCGATTACTATATCGGGCAGCTGACGGCTGCGATGCACGCCGGCGAAGATTATTCGGTTATCTTGAAAAGCGGTGAATCCCGCCGCCATCTGTACTGTACCAATCTTCCATATTGCGAATGGTATCTGGTGACCGTTCTTCCTTTTGACGGGCTGGACAATGCAATTTCGGGGATGGGCAGTCATTGGCTTATTATTGTTTATGCGGCTTCTTTTGCTGTGATTTCCATGCTGCTGTATATCTTCTTCCGGTATTTGGGGGTATTTAAAAAGCAGGTACTGGAGCTGAAGTGCATGAATACGGAAATGGATGCCGCGCGCAAGGCGGCTGAAAATGCCCGGAAGGAAGCCGAACATGCGAATGCGGCGAAACAGGAATTTCTGTCCAGCATGAGCCACGACATACGCACGCCCATGAATGCCATTATCGGAATGACTTCCATAGCCATGTCCAATGCCCGCAATCAGGAACAGGTTCAGGAATGCCTGCGTAAAATAGCATTGTCCAGCAAGCATCTGCTGGGTCTTATCAATGATGTGCTGGATATGTCCAAGATTGAGAGCGGCAAAATGACGCTGAATATCGGGCCGGTATCATTGCGGGAGATCATGGACGGCATAGTGAATATTATACAGCCGCAGATCCGGTCGAGGAATCAGCAGTTCAGCGCCGTTGTCTACGAAGTTCTGGCGGAAGAAGTGTGCTGCGACAGCGTGCGGGTGAATCAGGTATTGATTAATCTGCTGGGAAATGCCGTTAAATTTACACCGGACAACGGCTGTGTTCAAATATCTTTGTATCAGGAGGCATTGCCGGAGGATACTTCCCTCGTCCGTACACATTTTACGGTGAGAGATACGGGCATCGGCATGTCGGAGGAATACCAGAAGAAAATATTTGATTCCTTCAGCAGGGAGGAAAATGCCCGGGTGCAGAAAACAGAGGGATCCGGGTTGGGAATGGCCATTACCAAGTATATTGTGGACGCTATGGGCGGTAAGATTTCTGTCCGGAGCGAGCAGGGAAAGGGCAGCGAATTTCATGTTGTTCTTGACCTGGCAAAGGCAGAAGAGAAAGAGATTTATACAGCGCTTCCTGACTGGAATATGCTTGTGGTTAATGATGATGAGCGGCTGTGCAGAAATGCGGTAAATACCTTAAAATCCATAGGCATCCATTCCGATTGGTGTCTGAGCGCCGAACGTGCAATGGAAATGATAGAGGAGCGCCGCTGCCGGAAGGAGGATTACCAGCTGATTCTTCTGGTTCGGAATTTGCCGGGCATGGACGGGATTGAGGCGGCGCGCAAAATCCGCATGAATTGCGGGGAGGGCGGTCCGGCTCTGCTGCTTTCGGCCTTTGATCGGTGCGAGATAGAGGAGGAAGCCCGGGAAGCAGGGATTTCCGGGTTTGTTCCCAAGCCTCTGTTCAAATCTGCTTTGTTCAGTGCTCTGAAAGCCTTTGCCGATATTCCGGGAGAAGAAACAGCGGAGGCTGAAGAACAGGTGGGTATGGAGCTGAAAGGGAAGCATATTCTTCTGGCAGAAGATAACGAGCTGAACTGGGAGGTTGCAAGGGAGTTGCTTTCTGTACTGGAAATGGAACTGGACTGGGCTGAAAACGGGCAGATTTGCGTTGAAAAATTTGAGAAATCTCCTGCGGGATATTACGACGCAATTCTGATGGATGTACGGATGCCAGTGATGGACGGCTACGAAGCTACCAGGGTTATCCGGGCGCTGGAACGTGAGGATGCAGATGTCCCGGTGATTGCCATGACTGCCGATGCGTTTTCAGAGGATATTCAAAAGTGTTTGGATTGCGGTATGAACGACCATTTGGCAAAACCAATTGACATTCAGGTTGTTGCACAAAAATTAAAAAAATATATAAAATAATCATTATTCTGCCTAAAATGTTAATGCTGGGCGCAAAAAGCGGCGGGCGGTGCAGGTCATTGCGGCACGCATTTAAGGAGGTATGCCGTTTATGGAAATAAAAAAGATACGGCTCGGGAATCTTATTCTGCCGTCCAATGTGCTGATGGCCCCTCTTGCGGGCTATACCTGCTGTCCGTTTCGGGTGCTTGCTTACGAGCTGGGGTCGGGGCTGTGCTTTACCGAGATGGTAAGTGCCAATGCGCTGCGGTATCAGGATCGGGCAACGAAGCGTCTGCTTGTCACCGCAGAGACGGAAATAATCCGTGCGGTGCAGCTTCTGGGCGGCAACCCGGCAATGATGGAGCATATTGCGAAAAGTGAGATGCTGAAGGATTTTGATATTATTGACATAAACATGGGCTGTCCGGTGCCAAATGTATTTAAAAGCGGCGAGGGCAGCGCGCTGATGCTGGATCAGAAAAGAGCGGCCGCGATTATCCGGGGCTGCAAGAGGAGCGGGAAGATCGTGACGGTGAAATGCCGGACGGGTATCCGGGAGGATGATATGTTTGCGGCGGAATTCGCCAGGATGTGTGAGGATGCCGGCGCGGATATGATTACCGTTCACGGCAGAAGCCGCAGCATGATGTATGACGGAAGGCCGTACGAGAAGGAAATTGCGGCGGCGAAGGCGGCCGTATCCGTGCCGGTAATCGCCAACGGCGGGATCTGCTCCGCCGGGGATGCGGAGCAGATGATGGAGCGAACCGGAGCGGACGGGGTGATGCTGGCGCGGTACGGCTTGGAAAATCCGTTTATTTTCAGCCGGCTGACCGGAAAGCCCTGCGGCAAGACGGCCTGTCAGGCTGTGCTGGAGCAGATCGGGCTGGCAATGCGGTACTATGACGAAACCTATACGCTGCTGTATATGAAAAAGCTTGCCTCGAACATGATGAAAAAACGGAAGGGGACAAAGAAGTACAAGGAGCGGCTGTACCGGAGCGGGAGCCTGGAGGAGCTGAGGGAAGTGCTGACACTGATTTTCTGCGAGGGGGAAGAGCAGGTAAATAGCGGGGCGTGATATCTGCCGAAGCGCCGGCCAGAGAAGAAATTGCGGAAACAGGGTATGGCATTGGCTGTAACACCGGAAGCCATTTTTTAACGGGAGGAGCGGGCATATATGGAGGATTTTCGTATCCGGGACGGTGTTCTGGAAGCTTATACGGGCAGGGAGGAATTTCTGGACGTTCCGGACGGAATACACACGATCGGAGAGGGAGCGTTTAAAGGCTGCGTATCCGTGAAGCGGATAGTTCTTCCCGGAGGGCTTCGCAGGATTGAGGAGGGCGCCTTCAAGGGCTGCCGCAGACTGGAGGAGGTCGAAATACCGCAGGGTGTGACCGGACTCGGGGCTTATGCCTTCCACCGCTGTCATGAGCTGAAACGGGTTGTGCTGCCCGGGTCGGCAGAGGAACTCGGGGCCTGCGCCTTTCTGTACTGCGACAGCTTGAAAGAAATCCGGATGCCCGGAGTAAAAAAGCTTGGAAATCAGGCATTTCTGAATGACATGCAGCTGGAGCGGCTTCAGATTTCCAGGGAGCTGGACGAAGATTGTATCTGTGAAGTCTTCACCGGCTGCGGAAGGGTCAGGGAGATTTCTTTTGCGGACGGGGAGTGCTGGACGATGTCCAATGTGGTGGAGGCGGCGGAACAAAAGGAGCTGCCCCTCCTCGTGCGCCGGATTGTACTGGATATATTAAAGACGATGGATCTGGACGGCAGATGCATGAACCGGTATCTGCTGAATATCAAGCATGTTGAGGTGCCCGAGGGGATTGAGCATCTGGGACGGAGCTGCTTTTTTGACATGCGGGGAATTCTGTCCGTAAAGCTGCCGGCATCTCTGAAGGAGATCGGCAGCAGGGCGTTTCGAAACTGCATCGGTCTGGAAAGAGTGAGCTTTGAAAACACGGATGTTGCAATTCATGAGGATGCTTTCCGGAACTGTACGGCCCTTAAGAAGATCCGGGTTCCGGGCGGAACGGAATATACCCTGGCGGGGCTGAAGGGACTTTCGGACGGGGAAGCGGATTCCGGTAAAGAACTGGATTCTGGTAAAGAAGAGGGTTCCGGCAAAGAAGAGGTTCCGGAGCTTGTCCGCAGGATTCAGCGGCAGCTTCTGGGGAATTTCCGGATCAGCGGTACGCTTCTGCTGAAGTATCTGGGAGAGGAATCCCGCGTAGTAGTTCCGGAGGGAATCACCCGGATTGCGGAGGAGGCATTTGCAGGCAACGAGGCGATAAACCGCGTGATTTTGCCGGACAGCGTGCAGGAGATCGGGGAGGAGGCATTTCGGGACTGCCTGCTGCTTCAGACGATTGTGCTCCCCGACGGGCTGAGACGGCTTGGTGCAGGGGCTTTTGAAAACTGTGTGAAGCTGCTCCGCATACAGCTTCCTCCGGGAATTGCTGATATCGAGGACAGAACCTTCCGGCGCTGCCGTGCTCTGCAGGAAATTGAGTTCCCTGCGGGGCTGCGCACAATGGGGGAAAGCTCGTTTTACGGGTGCCGGTCACTGAAAAAAGCTGAGCTTCCGGACAGCCTCACCCACGTCGGAAAAATGGCGTTTTACCGCTGCGGCAGCCTGAAGGAGATCCGGCTGCCGGCGGGCGCTCAAACCGTGGGCAGTCTCGCCTTTGCCGAGAGCGGCCTGAAGAAAGCCGCAATGTCCGCCTGTGGCGGACATTGCGGGACGGATATTTTCGCAGGCTGCGAAAAGCTGAAAACGCTGGTGCTGGAGGAGGGCGTGCGGCATATTCCGGATAAGCTTGCTTTCGGATGTGCGGCGCTGGAGCGGGTGAGCCTGCCCGGAACGCTGGAGTCGGCAGGGCGGCATCCGTGGGAGGGAACCGCTTTTTTGCGGGACTGGCTGGAGCGGTACGCAGGGGAAGATTATTTTCAGGCGGAAGCCGTGGCGGAGGGAGCCCCGGAGACAGGAAAGCATTCGGAATATCAAAATGAGCCGGGGGAGGACTTTCCGGAACCTCTAAGCAGGGCGGAGGAGAAGTCCGAAAAAGCTTCTGCAAATGAGATTTTCTGGGACGGAAGGAACTGCTCCGGAGCGGTGCGGATTTCCGGACAGGTACGAATCATAGCCGGAGGCGCGTTTTACGGCAATGCCGGCGTTACTGAAATTTATCTGCCGGAAAGTGTAAGCTTTATCGGTCCGGCGGCCTTTAAGGGCTGCAGCAATTTACGTAAAGTAATATGGCCCTCCGGAGTAAGGAATTTGCAGGCGGAAACCTTTTCCCGGTGCGCGAAGCTGGAGGAAGTCCGCCTGGCCGGGACGGGAAAGAAGACTCCGGCCGCCGGGCTGCCGTCAGCACAGCTTCCGGGGAAAGAGATTCCGGCCGCCGGGATTTCATCAGCCGCGCCTTTCGTACGAAGCGCGCTTCCCTCCTGGCTGACGGCAGGAGAAAGATGCTTTTACCGTTGCGGCAGCCTTCGGCAGATTTGCCTGAAGGACGCGGAGGAAATCGGCAGAGAAGCGTTTGCGGGCTGTACCGCTCTGGAAAAAGGCAGGGTCAGAGCAGGTGTCAGGATCGGCGACCGAGCGTTTGAAGACACAGATTTTCCGGACAGAATAGTTTCGGAGAACGGGGAGGCGGAATTCCTGGTTGCCGGAGATGTTCTTGTCTCTGGAAAAAACTGCAGAGGAGAGCTCTGTCTTCCGGAGGGAATTGCGGGAATTGCTCCCTTTGCATTTTCCGGGAATGCAGGAATTACCGGTGTAAAGCTGCCGGGGAGCCTGCGCTGGACAGGGGAGGGAGCTTTCTTCGGCTGTGCTGGACTTGTGCATATCCGGTTTCCGGAGGGACTGCGCAGGCTCGGCGCCCGCACCTTTGAAAAATGCAGTTTGCTGTCGGAAGCGGAATTCCCGGAAAACACAAAAACGCTGCAGATTGGTGCGCGGGCTTTTGCCGGATGTGTATCGCTGAAAAGGGCGGTTCTTCCGGGAGTGTCCATTCTTGGAGAACGTCTTTTTGCCGGCTGCACCGGGCTGGAGGAATGCGTCTGTGAAACGGCCAGGGCGGTACAGCCATACTGCTTCAGCGGTTGTGAGAAACTGGAAAAAATTTACTTTCGCAATCTGTTTGTGGTGAGAGCCCATGCTTTCGAGGGCTGCGACAGCCTGAAGCAGGCGGAATTCCGCGACGGGCTCTGTCTCGGGGAACATGCGCTGGAGGACTGCGGAAGGCTGGAAACCGTGATTCTGTCCGGTGAGCGGGGAGAAATCCGGCTTTTGGAATATGCACTTTCCGGATGCACTTCTCTGCGCTGTGTGGTGTATCGGGGAACGGAATGGCGGATGAACTGTTACCGGGATCTTTTCTCGGATCGTATGCCGGAAGCGGTTAAGCTTCTGTTTCACAGTGCGTTCAGCTGCTTTGAGGTGGAGCAGGAGGAGACGCTTTGCAGCTACCGGGGATGCGGCCGGATTGTGAAAATTCCGTCCGGCATCCGGCGGATCAAAGCAGAGGTGTTCCGGAACCTGCCTCAGCTTCGGGAGGTGGAGCTTCCGGAGAGTGTGGAGCATATCGGCGCGCGCGCTTTTCACGGGACGGCATGGCTGGAGGGCCTGTGCATGAACTCGCCCATGGCGGCAGTGAACGGCATGCTTCTGGACGGTTCCCGCTGCCGGGGGGAGGTAACGGTTCCGCCCGAGATCCGGCTGGTCTGCGGATGGGCCTTTGCCAATGGACTCGATATAGAAAAGATACGCTTTGCATCCGAGCGGGTGAAGGTGGAGGAATATGCCTTTCGAAACTGCATTTCCCTGAAAGAGATTGCGCTGCCCGGCGGATGCTGCGTGAGATTTTCAGGGATCGGGGATCGGGAAAAGGAATTGCCGGCTCTGGCAAAACAGGCGGTAATGGAAAGCCTGAATTGTTTTAAAACGGACGGGAACGGTGTGCTGAGAGCATGTACGGGAAATATTCCTGTGCTGCGGCTGGCGCACGGCATTACGGCCGTGGGAGACGGAGCATTTCAGGAGGGAAATCTGCTGACGGAAATCTGGTTTCCGGATACGGTGAGGCGCATCGGAAAAAGTGCGTTTATGGGCTGCAAATGGCTGCGGGAGGTACGGCAGGCACAGAATGTAGAAGAGATCGGAGCGCTGGCATTTTCCGGCTGCGGTTCTCTCGAACGGGTGGAGCTGTCAGAACGGCTGCACCAGATCGGAGGCAGGGCGTTTGAAAACTGCACGTCTCTGAAGGAGATCCGGATTCCGGAGGGAGTGGAGGAAATTCCGGAACGTGCGTTTTTCCGATGCTTCAGCCTGAAGGTACTGGTGCTTCCGTCCACGGTCAGAAAAATTGGCAGAGAGGCTTTTGGATTTTGCCGTGGGCTGGAGGAGATCCGGATTCCGGAGGGAGCGATCCTGGAGGAGCGGGCCTTTGCCGGCGTAGAGACGAAGGCCGTTCCGGGCAGATAGAAGCAAACCCGGCCCGGAGATAGTATACCATTCAGAAAGGAAGATCCGGATGCGTTATCGAACACTGGGAAATACGGGACTTGCGGTGTCGGAAATCGGCTTCGGCACGATCCCGATCCTGCAGGGAAGCGTTCCGGTTCTGCCGGAATACTTTAATCTGGACGAGGAGGAGGCGCTTGCGGTGATGGGGCATGCGTTTTCCCTTGGCTGCAACCTCTATGATACGGCCATTGTTCCGGAGTACGGGGACGCAGAACCGAAGCTCGGTAAATTTGCCGAGAGGGTCGGGCGGAATCGGATTGTTATTTCAGACAAAGCGCGGTTTTATGACGGCGGCGAAATGTACCGGGCTGTGCAGACCTCCTGCGAAAATCTGAATACCTGCCCGGATCTGTATTTTGTTCATCAGGTGGATGACGACCACGAGGATGAGGTATTTCGAAAGGGAGGTGCGCTGGATGCGCTTGCGGAGCTGAAGGCGGAGGGAAAGATTCGTTTTGCCGGAATTGCTTCCCATTATTATGATACGCTGCTGCGCGGGGCGAAGGACCCCAGGGTAGATGTGCTTCAGGGCAGCGGCAATCTGCTGGAGCGGGGCATGCTGGAGCGGGTCGCGGAGGAAGAGATTTTCCGGCCCAAGGGCTTTCTGGTGAACAAGGTGTATGCAGCAGGACTTCTGCCGGCTTTCTTCCCGGCCGGCACACTGATTGGAGCCGTACTGGCCTATCCCGTTTCCTGCGCGCTGATCGGCCTTGGAACCGCGGAGCAGGTGGATGAGGCGATGGGGGAAGAGCCGGTGCTGGGAGAACCGCCGGCTCTGGAGGAGGTGCTGTCCGTTCTGGAAAAGAAATATGAGCCGATCCCCTGCAGCCGATGCCAGCGCTGCAGCTGTCCTTTCGGGACGGAAATACATACTATTTTTCGCCAGTATCAGTACTTTTTTATGGGAAAAGATTACTGGGCACTGAAAAAACTGGGACTAGGTATCCGGGAGAGCGCTGCGCACTGCCGCAGCTGCACAAAGATGCCGTGCCTGGCTGAGTGCCCTGCCGGAATACGGATCCCGGATCAGATTGAGAAGATTGAACGGCTGTTTCTGGAGTTCGGGCCGGGCCGGACGGGCCGCAGATGATTATGGAACGATGCAGAGACTGTGCGGGAGGGATTGATATGACACGACCGGCATAATATTTGGTACACCTTCCCGGCAGATCAGCTGCATGGCAATTCGGAGGCAATACAGAGATGCCTGTTCGGAAGTCTCTTGCGACAGAGTATTGCATTTTCCGGGCGAATGTGCTAAAATCTCATGCTGTATCAGAGGAATTTATAGAAATTTTATAAATGAAATGGAGGCAGGTTCATTATTATGGAAGCGTACAGTGTGTTCCGAAGCCTTGCTATTATTATTGCCATGGCGAAGCTGTTCGGCATTATAGCAAGAAAGTGCAAAGCACCGCAGGTGGTCGGGGAAATCATTGCGGGCCTGGTGATCGGGCCGAGTCTGCTGGGCTGGGTGGATCAGTCGGATTTTCTGGTGCAGGCGGCGGAAATCGGCGTTATACTTTTGATGTTTTCGGCCGGTCTGGAAACAAATATCAAGGAGCTGCTGCGGACGGGGCCGATCGCCCTGCTGATCGCGTGCGCGGGCGTATTTATTCCGCTTATCTGCGGAACCTTTCTGTATATGGGCTTTTACGGGGCGGCGCCCTGGGGCAGCGATGAATTTTACAAGGCGGTTTTCATCGGAACGATCCTGACGGCAACCTCGGTCAGCATTACGGTTCAATCGCTTCGTGAGATGGGGCGGCTCAAGGGCAAGGTCGGAACGACCATTCTGAGCGCCGCAATTATCGACGATGTAATCGGCATTATTGTGCTTACGGTCGTGGTCGGCTTTAAGAGTCCGGATTCCAACCCGGGCAAGGTGGTGCTCAATACGGTGCTGTTCTTTGTGACGGCGGTCGTGGCAGGTTTTCTCTTTTACTTTCTGTTCCGGAAGGTTGATTCGAAATACCCACATACACGGCGCATTCCGATTCTCGGCCTGGCGTTCTGTTTTGCGCTGTCCTACATAGCGGAGCGTTATTTCGGCATTGCCGATATCACCGGGGCTTATGTCGCCGGCATTATCCTGTGCAGTATCCGAGATTCGGAATATATTGCCGAGAAGATGGATGTCAACTCCTATATGCTGTTCGGTCCTGTATTTTTTGCGAGTATCGGTCTGAAGACGAATGTCGATAATATGGACGGCGCCATTCTTTTGTTTGCGGTATGCTTCGTGCTTGTCGGGCTTGCGTCGAAAATTGTCGGCTGCGGCCTGATGGCCAGACTCTGCCGGTTTAAGGGCAAGGATTCGCTGAAAATCGGCGTCGGCATGATGACGCGCGGCGAGGTCGCACTGATTGTATCCCAGAAGGGGCTTTCGGTGGGGCTGATGACGCCGGTCTTTTTTACGGCGGTAATTCTGCTGATTATTGTTTCGTCCGTCGCAACGCCGATCATTCTTAAGCTGCTCTACGCAAAGGAGCCGCCGGAAGCGGCGGTACAGGCGGCGAAATAGCGCGGCAGAACAGGCGCTGTCCCGGCATCCGCACACAATTTTGAAAAATAATAAATGAAGAATACGGAATATAATGCAGACGTGGCGTTTCTTCTTTCCTGCAAGGGAAAACAGGAACGCCGCTTTTCCATGCTTCTCTTGGGCCAATACAGATAATTAAAAAATTTCCTCTTCCCGGTAAACTCTTGTTTACCGGGAAGTTGTTTTATGGTATAATCTCGGCAGGGATTATACATTATTTTGAAAGGAAACAGAGATGGACAGCATTCGGAAATCCTTTATGGAGTATATGAAAAAGACAGTATCGCCCTACCACGCGGTTGAGGCCGGGGCAGCTATGCTCGAAGCCGCCGGTTTCCGGGAACTTTCGATGACCGGGCCGTTTTCGCTGGAGGGGGGAGGAAAGTATTATGCAAAGCTGCACGGTTCCTCGATGTTCGCATTTACCGTCGGGAGCGGTTCACCGGAGCGGCAGGCATTTCATATTGCGGCAGCGCACACAGATTTTCCGTGCCTGCACTTGAAACCGGCAGCGGAGCTGGCGGGAAAGGGCTATCTCAGTTTGAATGCGGAGGTATACGGCGGAGCGATTCGAAATACCTGGCTGGATCGTCCCCTGTCGCTGGCCGGGCGCGTTGTGCTGCGCGGAACGGATCCGTACCAGCCGGAAACGGTATACTACGATGCGGCAAGACCGCTGCTGACGATACCGAACCTCGCAGTGCATATCAACCGCAAGGTGAACGAGGGCGTTGAGCTGAAGGGGCAGACGGATATGCTGCCGTTATTTGGTCTGGCATCCGGCAAATGGAAGGATCCGCAGTATTTCCTCGATTTTCTGGCGGACGAGCTGCACCGGGAAAAATCGGATATTCTCGATTTCGACCTGTATGTCTATAATGCCGAGGAGGGGATGCTGCTCGGAGCGGAGGAGGAATTTTTCTCCTGTCCGCGGCTGGACAATCAGACTTCCTGCTTCGCCCTGCTCCATGCTCTGATTCACGGAAAATGCAGCAGCGGCATCAATGTTATTGCTCTCTACGACAACGAGGAGATCGGCAGCCGCTCCAAGCAGGGGGCCGATTCGGCGCTGCTGACCATGCTGCTGGAGAAAATATACGCGGCGCTCGGGCTGGATCGCACCGCGCTCAGCGAAGCTGTTCTCCGAAGCTTTCTGTTTTCGGTTGACGTGGCGCATGCACTTCACCCGAATCATCCGGAAAAATATGATCCAGTCAACTATTCTCTGATGAACGACGGCGTTGTTTTTAAAATCAGTATCAGTCAGCGCTATACCTACGACGCGGAAGCGGTTGCGACGGCGCAGCTGCTGTGTGAAAAGGCGGGTGCGAAATTTAAGAAATTTGTCAACCACTCGGATATGCCGGGCGGCGGGACGATCGGGCCGGTTATCTCCTCATGGCTGCCGATGAAGGCCGTCGATATCGGGGTGCCGCTGCTTGCGATGCACTCTGCCAGGGAACTGATGGGGATTGAGGATGAGGAGCACCTGATCCGGCTGCTGACGGAGTTTTTCTCGTAGGCTGTTTTAACACGGGAAGCTCTCGCAGGCCGTTTTAACACGGAGGCTTTCACAGGCTGTTTTGACACGGAAGCTCTCGCAGGCCGTTATAACAGGGGAAGCGGCTGACGGAGCGCGTATTTGTAAATTCAATACAGCCTGTGAGCTTTGAAAAATTTTGATGCGGCTCCGGACAGGAAAACACCATTTTGCGGAAGCATCGTTGTTAAAAGAGGATTGACAAAAGAGGATTGTCGAAAGAAGTCTGCGAAAGAGATTTGTGAAATATATTGGAAACGGAAAGGAAGAGTATTGTATGTCGGATTGGAAGAATAGCTGCCCATGGTATGAGCGGGCAGTGTTTTATCATATTTATCCGCTTGGAATGTGCGGAGTGCCGAAGCGCAGGGAGGATTTTCAGCCGAAGGAAGCCCCGGAACGGCATTTTGAGGAGATGGAGGAACTGCTTCCTCATCTGAAGAGGCTCGGCATAACAGCGCTGTACATCGGGCCGCTGTTCGAGTCCGAAGGGCATGGCTACGAGACGGCGGATTATTACAAGGTGGACGCAAGACTGGGCGATAACCGGGGATTCCGGCATTTTGTTGACCGGTGCCATGAAGCGGGAATCCGTGTGGTGGTGGACGGCGTGTTCAATCATTCGGGGCGGAGCTTTTTCGCGTTTCAGGATTTGAAGCAGAAGCGGGAGGGCAGCGCATACCGCGACTGGTACTGCAATGTCAATTTCGGCGGCAACAACGAATTCAACGACGGCTTCAGCTATGAGGCATGGCACGGCTACAATATTCTTCCGCGGCTGAATCTGTGGAATCCGGCGGTCCGCGGATATCTTCTGGATGCAGTGCGGTTCTGGTGCCGCGAATTCGATATTGACGGCATCCGGCTTGACTGTGCGGATGTGCTGCATTTTGATTTTATGAAGGAACTGCGTGCGCTGGCGAACGGCATCAAGCCGGATTTCTGGCTGATGGGGGAGGTGATCCACGGCGATTATTCGCGCTGGGTCAACCGCGATACGCTGCATTCGGTGACGAATTACGAGCTGCACAAAGGGCTGTATTCGGGGCACAACGATCACAACTATTTCGAGATCGCTCACACGATCCGCAGGCTGTTCGGGCAGGGCGGCGGCATTGTGCGCGAGGGGCGGCTCTATACCTTTGTGGAAAATCATGACGTAAACCGCCTGATTGACAAGGTCAGCCTGCCGGAGCACATGAAAAACATTTATCTGCTTTCGTACACGCTGCCGGGCATTCCGTCCGTTTACTACGGCGGGGAATTCCGGCTGCACGGCGTGCAGGCGCACGGCTCGGATGATGCAATCCGGCCTGCAATATCGCCGGAGCAGTACCGGGAGCTGGCGGAAAAGGAAAGTTCCTTTGTGGATTATCTTGCGATGCTCGGGCGGGCAAAGGCGCTGCTTCCGGCGCTCAGCACGGGAAGCTATGAGGAGCGTCTGCTGACAAACCGGCAGTATGCCTTTGCGCGTTGCTGCCCAGAGCAGGCGGTTCTTATTGCGGCAAACAATGACGAGGCGGAAGCACGGGTCAGCATCCGCGCGGAGGCCGGCGAGTATTTTGATTTTGAGACCGGGGAGCGGTACAGCTGCGAAAACGGCTCGCTGGCGGCTGTACTCCCGCCGCATTCCGGAAAGCTGTTTGTGCGGGGCGGCTTTGAGAGCAGTCAGGCGTGGAATGCGGCAGGAGACGCGGCGGCTGAGGAGAGCAAAGCGGGGCGTCATGCTTACGGTGCGGAAAACGGTGAGGAAGCAGAAGCGGCAGAGCAGAATGCGGGCGGGCCGGAAAGCACCGTTTCGCAGCTTTTGGCCGCTGCCGCCCGGCACGAGGCGGAAACGAGGGCGCAGCGCCTTGCTTCCGGCCAGAAATTCGAGGGGGTTCTGATCAAGGAAAGCATCGAAGACGAGTCCATCCTGGATAAAATGACTGTTCACAGGGCGGAGCTGTGGAAAACAGAGAGAAAACCGCGCTACTGGACGGCGCTGTATTTTTCCTCGGAGGCCGCGGATTTTCCGGAGGCCGCAGCAAGGGCGATGATGGAGGATCCTGCGCGGGGCGGAAGCTGGTTTGTTGATTTCCGGTGCGGAAATATCAAGTATATCGTATTCCGCGGCTGCGTGCTGAGTTATACGATCGGTAGCGAAACCGAAAAGCAGGCGGTGAGAGAAAGCTGCCTGGCACGCGGGGTAAAAGAGGAGGAAATGAATTGGGCTGAGGCCTGAAAGGAGATGAAATATGCTTACAGACATTCCGTTTGACGAGTTTGCCGGCGATTCATTCTGGGAGGTTACGGGAGCGCTGTTTCGGGCGCTGCTGCCGGAAACGTTGATGGAGGGCGTCACGAAGATTTCGGTTCTGCTTCTCATTCTGGTGTTTGCAGCCGGAATTATCCAGTGCCTGTTCGGTTTCAGATTGCGGAAGATCTGGACCGCAGCTGTGTGCGCCGTGATCTGTGGGCTGACTGGGTCGGCAGTTGCCGTATATCTGGAGCTTGGAGCCGGGGCGGCGGCCGGCATCGGGGCCGGGGCAGCCGTGCTGGGAGGGCTGTTTGGCTATTTTGTCTGGTTTGCCGGTCTGTTCCTGCGTGTGCTTCTTACGGTATCGTTCGGCGGTTTTGCGGTCGGGATGCTGCTTGAGCTGGATGCGCTCGGGCTGATTATCGCGCTTGCCGCCGGTCTGATTGCCGCAATTCTGACTGTCACCTTCTGGAAGGTAATGCTGATTGTATACACGTCGGTTATCGGCGGGCTTGCTGCTTCAAGCTGCTTTTTTGAGCTGCTTTTGCCGAAGGCGGACTGGTATCAGCAGCTGATTGCGGGCGGAGTGCTGGCGGCGGCAGGAATGGCTGTCCAGATTGCCGCAGAGCGGCACAGAGCGGCGAAATGCCGGGCAGAAGAGAACGGGCCTGCGGAAAACATTTTCCCGGAGGACGGCATGACGGAGGCAGGCTTTGCAGGAACGGGGGAAGCTAACGGGACACAGGAAGCATTTCCGGCGGGCGCCACGGAAACGGCTGCCGCCGCCGAACAAAGCGCTTCCGATCAGGGCGGCATGTCTTCGGAAAACCGTTTTGAAAATGATTTCCATTCGCTGGAAGGCGGCGGGACCTTCGGAGAGCAGCATGCGCAGTTCGCCGCACACGGCGGAGATGCCTCTGTGCCGGGGAATGATGTAGACGGCATGCCGGCAGGTCTTCCGGCGAATGGAGCGGAAAACGGCGCCGCTGGGGCGGAACCGCAAAAATGTTTCTGTACAGCCTGCGGCGCGGGATTTCCGCGGGGTACCAAGTTTTGCATGAAATGCGGGCAGAAACTTGGTTAGAAGACAGGAATCCTGGTCGGTGCAGTCCAAAGTGATACAGGAAAATGTGAGGTAACTGCAAAAGAGGCAGCGGTGATCCCCGACTGAGGGTCGGGGGGCATCCCGAAAGGATAACGGCATGATTTATATAACAGGGGATACCCATGGGGGGTTGAACGGATTGAGGCTTTCTGCAGGCAGTTCGGGACCTGTAAGGAAGATGTGATGATTATTCTCGGGGATGCGGGGATTAATTACGGCGGAGGCACCCGGGACAGGAGGAAGAAGGAATTTTTCGAATCCCTGCCGATAACGATATTTGCAATCCACGGCAATCATGAGCAGAGGCCGCAGTCCATCGAGAGATATGCGGAGAAGGTCTGGTACGGGGGCGTGGTGTATTGGGAAGAAGAATATCCGAGCCTGCTGTTTGCAAAGGACGGGGAAGTGTTTGAACTGGACGGGAAGCAGACCATTGTCATGGGCGGGGCATACAGTATTGATAAAATGGTCCGGCTTATGTACGGGGACGGCTGGTGGCCGGATGAGCAGGAGCGCCGAACCGGTTTCATTGCGGAGCAGGAGACATTTCTGACAGGAGGTATCAGTGGAGTCATACCGCCGGTTTAAAGAGCTTCGGAGAAACACAGCGCTGCCGGAACGGCGTTTTTGAAGGTCTGCGGACGACCTTATTTTCTCGGCGGGCGGCAGTAATATTTACGGGAGGATAAAGCGGATGGAAGCATTGGAAACGGAGCCGGCAAAGCTGTCCGGGGAGGAACTCGGGCAGCTTTTGAATTTGTTTGGAATTTCTTCTTATCTCTCCTTCAGGGAAATTGATTCCTCGCGCGAGGAGGCGGATTTGCGCTGGAATTATATTATTGATAAAAAATATGTTCTGCGTTTAAATTCCTGCAGTGTTATGACCGAGGACAGGCTGCGAGAGATCAATGCGCTTGCCGGGCGCTATATCGAGGCCGGCATACAATGTCCGAAATATATTGCATCCGGCTCCGGGGCCTTTGTAGTGCGCCGGGGGGCGATGTACTGCTATCTGTCGGAATACCTTGATTATGAGCTTGCGTCGGAGAAGGAACTCTGCGACAAGGATAAGCTGGATGAGGAGATTCGGGATTTTACCGCGGCGTTTGCGCAGAAATACAGGAACATCGGGCTCTCGGAGATTATGTCCATGTACAGTCTGTTTGAGCTGTGCCCGTACGACCGGGAGGCCGGAATCGACGAGAAGCAGGAGAATCTCGGCGAATTGGTAAAAATTCTTGAGGAGCTGGGCTGCACAAAGCTTGGAAGAAAGCTGTCGGACCGGAATGAGTCTGTCCGGAAGGAATTGAAGAGCTTTTATAAGCAGCTTCCCCGCTGTGTTTTCCAGGGGGATGAAAATTTTACCAATGTCCTGGTTGACAGGGACGGGCATTTTGCCGGTCTGATTGATTTCAATATGTCTGGTACGGATGTGATTGTTAATTATTTTGCAAATATCACAGGATTATATATAGATGAGGAACAACTGGCAGAAATAAAACCAGAAGCTGCTCTGGCTGCCTCTATTTCGCGCTATCGGACGAATATGAAGCGGATGTTTGTCCGGTATCGGGCGGACGAGGCGGAGAGAAGAGCAGCTGCGCTGTACGCATATATCGTTCTGCTGTCGTCCTGGCCGAATGTGTGCAGCTGCCGGTACGGCCTGGGACAGAAAGAGCTGTCAGAGAAAACGCAGAAGCTTCTGCAGCAGATTTCGGAACTGGATATCAGAAGTCTGTATGTGTAGTATGGTGGCCATAAAACAGGAATATGATTCGGAATCTCCAATATACTCATAAAAAGAGTATTGGAGAAAAACGGATGGAAGATAGAGAAAAAAATATTGCTGACAGCTGCAGTTTTGCAGGGATTCGGCCGATTATGGCGGATCTCCCGTATCCGCCGATCCGGGTGCAGTGTGCAAATCCTGCCTGTGCCAACCTGCTCAGCGTCGACTATTGCGGAGCCGTGTCGGAAATGAGCGCGATCACGCAGTACATCAACAACGAGAACCGGCTGGCCAGCGCGAAATGCCCGATTGCCAGGACGCTGCTCGGCATTGCCATGGCAGAGATGATGCATCTGCAGAAGCTGGGCGAGCTGATTGTGCTGCTCGGCGGGACGCTCGATTTTACCGCACCGTTCCGCAGCGGAACCCGGAAGCTCTGGACGCCGGAATACCTGACGATTCCGGAGCAGGCAAGGCAGATGCTGCAGGCTGATGTGGACGCCGAGAGAGCGGCCATCGACCAGTACCGGATGCATATCAACCGGATTTCGGACAGCGGTGTGAACGATGTGCTGGAGAGGATTATCGAGGATGAGGAATATCATATTATGGTTCTGCGGTTTCTGATGAAGCGGGTCTGAGCATCAGATGAACAGCGTGCAGCCCTGCTGTTTGAAAAAGGAAATTTTTTCCTCCAGCTGCTGGAGCGGGATGCCCAGCTTTTTTGCCAGGCATCCCCTGCAGAGAAACGAAGTCTCCGCTCCGCGGTTTACAAATTTCTTAAATGCACCGATGTCGTTATACACAAGCTCCTTCCCGCATGCCGTACAGCTGTTCATCGCCGGTTTACGACCTTGGCGCGCAGCACGGCACAGTCGTACGGTTCAAGCTCCCATGTCACATGAGCGTTTGCGGCTCCTGCGGCTTTTCCGGTCCAGATATCGGTCATTGCCAGCGTTTTTCCGGTGCTGTGAGGCAGGCCGAGTTCATCCAGATTGAAACGTGCCGCCGCCTTTTCCCCGGTAAGGTTGAACAGCCCGATGGCAATGTCGCCGTCCGAAAGGTTCTTTGCGTAGGCGGTAATATTGTTCTGCCATATTCCCCTGATCGGATAAGGCTGGCGGCAGCCAGGGTCCTGGTTGATGGCGAGGAGATCCCGGTTTGTGAGAACGGCTTTTGTCTCCGGAGTCATTTCCCGGATATCGCACCCGATCATCAGCGGAGAGCCCATAAACGCCCAGATGGAAAAATGGGTGCGGTACTGGACATCGCTGCAGCCGGACAGACCGACATTACCCTTGCCGTGCATGCCCACGATCAGCATGTCCATATCGTTAAAGCAGCCGACGCCGTTGTACGGGAGAAGTCCGGCCTGCTGTCCGGTCAGATCCTTTACGGAATCCCATTTGTCGAAGATGTCGCCCGTGGAACGCCACATGGAAGCTGCCGTGGTCTTGATCCATTTGTGCGTTTCGTCCGCGCCCCAGGAGCAGGCCGAAAACAGAATGTCGCGCCCGCAGTTTTCCAGCGCCAGCCCCATCCGGCGGTAGAGAATCTCTCCCGGGATAATCGGGGTATGGTAGCAGTAATCGTATTTCAGGAAATCAACGCCCCACTCCGCAAAGGTGGCGGCATCAATAAATTCATGCTCAAAGCTGCCGGGATACCCCGCACAGGTAAGATTGCCGGCGCAGGAATACATGCCGAACTTCAATCCTCTGTTATGTACATAGTCTGCCACAGTCTTCATCCCGTTCGGGAATTTGGCCGGATCTGCCACAAGGCGTTCGTTTTCGTCCCGCTCCCGCAGCGACCAGCAGTCGTCAATCACAAGATATTCGTAGCCGGCATCCAGAAGCCCGCTTTCTGCCATACAGTCCGCAGTCTGCCGGATCAGCTCCTCGCTGATATTCGCTCCAAAGGTATTCCAGGAATTCCAGCCCAGCGGCGGTGTCAATTTTATCATTGCAGTCACCCGTCCTTTCAGAAAAATATTGTTTTGGTGCTGTCCCTATTATATAAAATGCGATGCATGCAGTCAAGCGGTGCGGCAAGCAGTGCGGAAAAAATCAGCCGGTGGATCGCGGTGTTCTGCTTGTGGAACAAGATGCGGAAATGCTGCCGCCCCGGACGCAGAATACAAAGGCAGGGGAGGCCGCCCGCTGCCGGCCCGGCAGGCTAAAACAACGATTAATCAGGAGCCTGTGCGGCTGTTCAGGCGTATTTCTGAATCTGGATTTTTGTTGAAGGCCCGGAAAAAGTATGATATAATTAATATAATTTTTTAAGGAGGATAAAAATATGTCTATTAAAGTTTTTAAAATGAAAGATTTTACCGGAAGCGTTAATTCAGGACGTGAACTTTGTAAACATATTAATATATTTCTTAAAAAAGGAAGGTATATAAAAAATGAACCTGAAGAGGGTTATTCTTAAAAATACATGGTACATTACTGTAATATTTATCGCTTTTTCGACAGCTGCAAACCTCTGTATGGTAAGTGTCGCAAAAAAGATTGAGGAGATTATCAGCCGGCTGGAGGTTCTGCGGGCGGACAGTTTGCTGGAAACGGCTGCAATGACTGGTGTTTTCTGCGCTCTTTATGTTGTTTTCAGTTTTGGATACTGGTTTCTTTATAATTGTGTTACCAAAAAAGCATCCAGACTTTCTGTTGAATATGCATACAGCAATTATCTGACAAAACAGCTGGGATTTTTTGCGGATAAAGGGGCGGGAGATATCGCTTACTCCACAATTTCCCTGGCGGAGGATGTGGGAGTACATTATGCGACCTTCTGGCCGATGCTGTTTATACAGGCGGTTACTCTGCTGATCCTTTTCGGGACGGTTGCCTCGTACAACGTGCTGTTTTCCGTATTTGTAATACTGGCCATCGGTCTGCTTATTTTCTTTACTTCCTTTATCTCAGGGAAGCTTGCGGACAGGACGGCGGCATCGGAGAGCCTGGCGGCTGAGATCAACAGCCGGATAGTCCAGAGTTTTGAGGGGATTTCGGTGATCAAGGCATTCCGGCGGGAAGGATATTTTGCCGGCCGGTACAGAACGGGACTCTCTGCACAGAAATACAGGAACGATATTGTCCGTGATTTCTGGTATTCGCTTTATACGGTTATCTATGAGGTCATGACTGTCATTTTTCCCGTGATGGTTCTGCTGTCGGGTTTTCTGCTGAGGGAGAGGAACCTGCTTTCGGCGGGGGCGGTTGTTGCGGTTTATTCCATTGCCGGACTGATGCAGGAGCCGGTGCGTGAGATTGCGGATTCCGTGACATTGTACAGGGAAAACGCAGACAGGGAGAAAAAGCTGGGAGAAATCTTGGAGCTCCGCTGTGCCCGGACGGCTGTCCCGGAAGTGGGAAGGATACAACTTGATGCGGCAGAGCTGAAGATCGGGGACAGAACGCTTGCAAAGGATGTGTGTTTTGAGATCGGGCGGGGGGATATGATTTCCCTGCAGGGGCCGAGCGGCTGCGGAAAAAGCACGCTGCTGAAACTGATTGTCGGGTTTGTGCAGTATGAGGGCTGCAGCTGCCGTTATGACGGGGTTCTGCAGCATGAGCTTCCGGATGAGGTGCGGTATGCCAATATTTCTCTGGTGGAGCAAAAGCCCTTTCTTTTTACGGCCAGCATTAAGGAAAATATTATGCTGGGGGAAGAATTCGGACAGGATCTGCTTGAGGAGGTGCTGCAGGTATGCATGCTGGAGAAGCTGGTAAAGGAGTACGGGCTGGAAAAGGAGATTGACTGGGCGGCAGGAAATATCAGCGGCGGAGAGATGCAGAGGATTACGATTGCAAGAGCCATTATCCGCAGGCCCGGTTTTCTGCTGCTGGATGAGGTGACGGCATCGCTCGATGCGGCAACTGCGGAGCAGGTGGCCGGAAATATTGCCGCCTTTGCGCGAAAGTACCGGATTGCGGTGGTTGTGGTATCGCACAAGGATGAATTTGTGAAATTTTCCAACAAAAAGATAGATTTAATTTCATATCAGGCCTAATAATTCCGATACGGTCTACCATTCCTTTTTGATTTCCTCCTCCGCAATACCGTATCTTGCGAGGAATTCTTTCATATCCCTGCGGTTTTGGATCAGCATGAGCTCGGTAAATTTTCCGGTCCGGATGTCGAGGAAGCCGGCGATCTGCTCCCCGGTGCATATACTGGCGCGGATCACCGGCTTCAGGTTTTCGCGGTCGTAGGGCTCGGCTTTTATTTTTCTCCGGAACATGGGATGGCTCCTTCCTGTGCGGTGCAGACCGGTCTGCGGTTCTGCGCCGCCTGTCTGCGTGCGGCATCCAGCGCGATCCATTCATCCAGCGTGAGCGGTTCGTAGCCGGAATATTTGCAGAAGCAGTTAATCATATTGCACGGGATGGAAAACTTCTCCCCCTGCCGGTCTGTCAGCGTAACGCCGCGCGTAATTTCCTGGAACTGTTCGAGCAGACGCTGATCCTGCGTATCGTGGACATGGCCGTAGAGCATGTAGGTTTCCGGCATTTTATGATACTGGCCGTTGTAGCACATAATGGGATAATGACATAAAATTACCCTCCGCTTGTTGTCCGACAGCTCTTCGTAGGGCCTGATCCAGCCGAAACGCTCCGCGCAGGCGGTGCTGCCCGAAAGAGAACGGTCATGATTGCCCGAGATAAGATACAGCCTGCCGTGCAGGCGGTTTAGAAGGCCGGCGGTTTCCTCGGGGCGTCCGAATGACAGATCTCCAAGGATAACCACATCATCGTTCGTCCGAACTTTGTGATTCCATTTTTCCAGCATATATTCATTCATTTCGTCCACGCTGGAGAAGCCGCGGCGATCCATGCGCTCGTTCTGGGCTGCATGAAAGAAATGGCAGTCTGCAATATAGTATCTCAAACGAATCACATCCTTTCCTCGGCGGTGTGTGCCGCTGCTGTTTCCAGTCTAACATAATATGCGGAAAAAGCAAGCGAAACCAGGAAAGTGCACTGCCGTCCGGTGAACGGATCGCCGCGGCGCTGTTTGCCGTGCCTGCGATAATTGTTTCTGCGGCGGCATATACCGTCGTCCCCGTTCTGATCCATTATAATCAACCTCGGCCTGCAGCTCCGGCAGGTGATCATACAGGCCGCAGCGCACAAGCCATTCTGTTTTTGCCATATTCACGCGCTGCACCCCATGAAGCGTTTTGTCAAGTGCTTTTTTGAGTTATTGACGTAAAACTTATCAGCGCGGCGGGAAACGGGCAGGAAAAGGGGCGCAAAATGCGCCTGTGGACGGTTAGAAGCCGTTTTCGTGGGTAGGTGGTATAAAACCCTTGCCTATGGATTTTCGCGTCTGTAACGCCTTAAAAATCAAGCCTTTTCAAGCCCTATTGCGTAACACTCCATTCTGTTCTTTGGGAGAGGTCGGGGGCGC
>ERZ808040.281-NODE-281-length-48172-cov-7.246720_pt1 | contig 48172 bp, 43 predicted proteins | sample MGYA00380191_ERZ808040 | MGnify/ENA primary metagenome ERZ808040 (study PRJEB31490, sample SAMN06133395) | mouse gut metagenome | isolation source: J6 | host: mice | place: China: Chengdu | collected 2015-05 ...
ACAGTCGGAAGACTGATGCATGACTTTGGCTGTAAGGAAGCGAAGGATATGTATTATCCGGAACTGGCTAAAGGGGTGCGGCATTTTAAGGAAGAAGGAGGTCGGAAGAGGATGTGTGAAGCGGTTGAGAAATATGCGAAAGACTATGCGGAAGAATATGCAGATAGAAAGATGTTGGATAAGCAGGAAGAAATGATAAAAAATCTGATGGAATCAATGAAGTGGTCTGCGGAACAGGCTATGACGGCTATGAAAGTATCGGATGCAGATAGGGCGATGCTTTTGGAAAAGCTGTGAGGCGCGGATAAAACCAGGACGGAGAACGAAAGACTATGTGTGAAGCGGTTGAGAAATATGCGGAAAATGTAAGATTGAATAGCCTGTTGGAGTCCATAAGAAATCTTATGGCAAATATGAAGCTAGGGGCAGAACAGGCAATGAATGTGCTTGGGATTGAAGAACAGGATAGAGAGATTTTGCAGAAAAGGTTGTAAGATAACTTTATATACTTAAAGAGGAAAAAAGATGGCATATAAAAATCAAATTAGAGATAGTGAAATGAATGCTTTACTTGGGAAAGTAGCCGGCAAAAATTATGAGAAGTATCTATGAAGAAATGAGTTTAGTATAATTGACAGACTCATTAGGAAAGGTTCAGTGACCGTCCGATTACAGGAGATTATCCTGTTACCGGGCGGTTTTATATTACAAAAAAAGGAGAGCAGGGGACAAAGTAAATGGCACTTCAGGAAGGGCGGTCAGAAATGACCGCTTTTTTTAATGACGGGAGGTATGCGGGGAATGAAAAAGAAAGCAGTAAGGGCGATCGCAGGGCTTTGTGTGCAGCAATGGTCTTTTCCCGCATGGCAGATATGCGCGTTTATGCGATGGAGGACGGAGCCGGGAGGAGCCAGAATGGAGAAAGTATTCCCTCAATGGCAGGAGAGGAATATACTGTGGATATCTGTCGTGAAAGGGATGGAGGGAAAGTAACGACGATTTATAAAGTCAAAAGCAGAAAATTTTATAAAATCGGCGACAGGACGACCTTAAATGGTGCGGAATGGAAAGTTTGTGGAGTAAAAGCAATTTTTCAGAAAGGAGAGCTTACCTTTCGGTATTATAGAAACAGGCAGTTAGATACTAAGGAAGGAAATATGTTATACTTAAATGAGCAAAGTATAGCCATTTCAAAAGAGGGGAGCAGATCAGTTTGTATTTGCAATGGCTTAATTTCAGCGAATAGTGTGGGGAAATTCCGTATTTGTGCAGAAAATGAAGTGAGAATGTCAGCAAAAAGAATTATTTTGAGATCACCAGATGAAGTAAATATTTGTCAGGAATAGGAGTAATGTGTATGGAATATTTTGACGAGGATATTTTGGAAGCAAAATTGGAATTGGAAAAGCAGAGGCATACTACACTGGATACAGGAATCTATGCAGGGGATGAATTGATTACTTTTGCACAAATTACACTGCCGAATTCCAAAATCCGAATGTTTCTGCCGGAACAGTTTATTGTCATGCCGGATATTGTAAAAGATGTAAAATATCCGTCAAAAGACGCTCCCGATTATATTATTACAAGTCTGACTCGGAAATTGTAGATGAAAAAGGAATAGAGGTGGATAAACAAGTGAGGTTTGAAGATGCATAAAATGGAGCGGATGCAAAAGGAAATCCAAATGGTGAGTACACGGTTGTTGGAGTTATATACTAGGCAGCATGATGTTTAAAATGAGGAAAAGAGAAAATATGAGGGTAAGAAGATATGGATGTATCCTAATAATCATGTCCATGATTGGATTTACCGTTTTGTTGTCTGTGAAACATGAACAGAAAAGACTGCGAGAAGAAGTGGCATTACAGGAAGAAAAATCGTCAGAAGAAATAGCAGTAAAGGAAGCAGAGGAGACGGTAAATGCAGAATCAGATGACATGATTGAACAGGAGGAATCAGCAGGAAAAAAAGAAGAGATTCTATATGATCATACTTTGTCAGGCCATATGTGGATGTATTACGAGGCGGAAAAGGTTCCTTTTGTAGATGATGAAACTTTTGCGTTAATCAGGGAAGCCTATGAGGAGGTGGAATATTCTGCAGAATTTGAGAAAGGGATCATGGAGGTATATGGGGAGTATAAACAAAGATTCTGGAAGCTGATTAAAAATGAAATTCCTTTTTTGAATAGGGAGACGGACGAAGAAGTATATATAAAAGATTGGTATGCGTCAAACGGATGGTATGTGCTGGAAGATTTCAAATCTTCTTATTACAGTTATTATTTTTTTGACATGAATGGAGATGGTTTGCCGGAATTGTGCGTAGATTACTGTGTCTTTGCATATGATCCTGATACGGATCAATGTATACTGTGGGCATGGCTTAATGGAAAGGAAATAGTCGGAACCCGAAAGGCTATGTGGACCCCCGACTATGATGTGGATATATATGAATTTTTCCAACTGAATCCGAATGGAGACTTGGAATTAGACACCTTGTTCTGGGCGGAGCACGCTGACTTATATCATGATGATATTAACATGGTGATGTTTCCAAATTATGCGGATACGGCAAAGCGGTGGAAAATCACGGAAGAAATGAAACGACAGGGTGTTTTTGAGGAAAGCAGCGGGCAATGGTTTTTCAGAATAACTGACGAACAATTTAAGGAACTTGAACAGCCATATAAGGAAGCTCTCAGACAAGCAAGGGATAGAAAGAAAGAGGAAGTATATACCTATGAGGAGCTGTTTGGAGAGTATGAAACAGAGTAAGAATGCGTGAAAAAGTCCTCCATGGCATTTTTAACTGTTCCGGGCATTATTGGAAGACGCGGTTCTGATCTGTCAGTATGGCGGTATTATATCGGTAAGGGAAGTGCTGGATGTAACAGAAGAGGAAGAGCGACCAGTGGTGAATTTGACATCATGGTTAAAAGCGTATAAAGGGGAACCAGATGCTTCTGATAGGACAATAGTCACTTATTCTTTTAACGATAGAGCTGCACTGAGAAAACCCGGTAGAATAATTGATTGGTATTCCTATGAAAAACAGCAGGAAAAGAATAAGTATTGTGCACCATATCTTGTCGGTCAGGAATTTAATAAAACGGGAAATGTGTGGCAGACGAATTTAAAGAATATATTGGATGCAGAGTAGATGTTGTTTTGCAGCATATGGAGAATGAAGATGAGTATATCTATATTGAGTGCGTGTGGAGTGGGAACATAAAAGCGCATACATTTGATAATGGTATTTATCAGACAGGCGAGCCTTATCCTGAAAGTTCAGAAGCAAAAAACATCCTTTTAAGGAAGAATATGTAAATGGTTCGATTGTAGAGTTTACGGGCAAGGATCCAGAAGAAACTGGGGATATGAGTAAGTATATTGTGGAATATTTGATTGTTTATCCTGAAAAGTGAGGAACTGTAATGAATAGAAAATCTATTATGCTTTTTATGAGCTTAATTCTGTTTTTTCTGGTGCTATTTATCGGATTGTCAGCATATTTAAAAACCCCAAAAAGAGATATCGCAATAGAGGATTATTTAATAGAAGGATCTGTCGTGCCAGAAGACAGAAAAGATAGTGAAATTCAGAAAGAAGAGGATGAGAGATCTGTATGTGATATTGTGGGAGCAATGGACTTTACTGCAAAAGAACCGCAGTTGGATATCACGTCAGAGGAAAATCAGATCTATTTAGAGGGATACCTGAAGGTGTTGAAAAACAGAATCCCGACTATTGGTAAAGTGGAAGTGAAGTACTACAAAGATTTGTGGAAGGCGGGAATTGAATTTGAACAGCTGTTAAAAGAAAAGGATACAAGAGAATATCCTTATCTATACTATTATGATGATCTGGATGGAGACGGCAAGCCGGAATTTGCGATCAATCAGGGCTGCATGTTTCTGCTTAAATACGAAAAGGAACAAGGGGAATGCAGGATTCTTTATCAAACAGAATCTTGCTATTTTGAAACAATAGTCGGCGCAGGGCAGATCTGGTATCATGATGGATTGCATGCTGATATTGTGCGGGATAATTATATCGGTTTAGGAGAAGACGGGAGCTTTCAGGATATCTTATGGTTGGAGAAGGGGATAAATCCGAAATATCTCTTCTATAAGGTAGGAGTAGGTGGTGATCTAACTTATTTTGAAGATGTAAGTGAGGAAGAATGGAATGAGATTACGCAACCCTTTTTTGAAATGGTAGAGAATAATGCCGTTCCGCGAAAAACACTGAAAGAAGTTTTTGGAGACTTATTAGAAGAAAATACAGAGGAATAGCGTATAGAATATAACAATCTTTTCTTAGGCAACTATTTTAAATAGAAATTAGAAACATTCGCCAAAGTGAAAAAAGCAGTATGATAGAGAAAGAATATCATTGCTTGCGGAAATAAAAAAATGGTGTAAATTTGGTGTAAAACACCTGTTATTATTACTTTATAGAAATTTTAGAACCCGCAAACCCGCATAAACACAGGGTTTGCAAAATTTTAATAAATTTATTAGCACTCACCTCTTGACAGTGCTAACAATGAGTTGTATTGTGATAGTATAAATAGAACAGATTTTGAATCCATAAAAATTGTTCTGTCAAGGAGGTGTATGTTATGAACTTAACAAAATTCACGCAGAAATCCATTCAGGCGGTAGAACGGTGTGAAAAGCTTGCTTACGAGTACGGCAATCAGGAGATTGAAGAAGAACACCTGTTATATAGCCTGCTTACCATTGATGACAGCCTGATTCTCAAGTTAGTGGAGAAGATGGAGATACAGAAGGAATATTTTACAAACCGGGTGGAACAGGGACTTTCCAAGCGCACAAAGGTGCAGGGCGGGCAGATTTTCATCGGGCAGGATTTAAATAAAGTTCTGATCAGCGCGGAGGATGAGGCCAGAGCGCTGGGGGATGAGTATGTGTCGGTGGAGCACCTTTTCCTCGCCATGTTAGAGCACCCGAATAAGGAGATTAAGGAGATTTTCCGTGAGTTCGGTATCACGAGGGAGCGGTTTTTGCAGGCGCTTTCCACGGTGCGGGGGAACCAGCGGGTGACCTCGGATAATCCGGAGGCCACCTACGATACGCTGGAGAAGTACGGGCAGGACTTGGTGGAGAAGGCGAGAGAACAGAAGCTTGACCCTGTGATCGGCAGAGACACGGAAATCCGCAATGTGATCCGGATTTTGTCAAGAAAGACGAAAAACAACCCCGTACTGATTGGTGAGCCGGGTGTGGGCAAGACGGCCGTAGCGGAAGGGCTGGCACAGCGGATTGTCAGAGGGGATGTGCCGGAAGGGCTTAAAGATAAGAAGATTTTCTCACTGGATATGGGCGCGTTAGTTGCAGGCGCGAAGTACAGGGGCGAGTTTGAGGAACGTCTGAAAGCGGTTTTGGATGACGTGAAGAACAGCGACGGGCAGATCATTCTGTTTATAGACGAGCTGCACACCATCGTGGGTGCGGGCAAGACAGACGGCGCCATGGATGCGGGCAACATGTTAAAGCCTATGCTGGCAAGGGGTGAGCTGCACTGTATCGGTGCGACAACGCTGGACGAGTACCGTCAGTATATCGAGAAGGATGCGGCGTTAGAGCGGCGTTTCCAGCCGGTTATGGTGGAGGAGCCAACGGTGGAAGATACCATTTCCATTCTTCGGGGACTGAAAGAGCGTTACGAGGTTTACCATGGCGTAAAGATTATGGACAATGCGCTTGTGAGTGCGGCGGTGCTGTCAAACCGCTATATTTCCGACCGGTTTTTGCCGGATAAGGCGATTGATCTGGTGGATGAGGCGTGCGCGCTGATTAAGACGGAGCTGGACTCCATGCCGACAGAGCTGGACGAGCTGCGCCGCAGGGTGATGCAGCTTGAGATCGAGGAGACAGCGCTGAAAAAGGAGGACGATAATTTAAGCCGTGAGCGGCTTTCCCATCTGCAAAGAGAACTGGCGGAGATGAAGGAGGAGCTGCAAAACCGCATGGCACAGTGGGAGAATGAGAAGGCTTCCGTGGAGAAACTATCTAAAATCAGGGAAGAAATCGACGAGGTCAACAGCCTGATCCAGATTGCCCAAAGGGACGGCGATTACGAAAAGGCGGCGGAGTTAAGCTACGGTAAGCTGCCTGCCTTAAAGCAGCAGTTGGAGATTGAGGAGGATAAGGTCAGTAAGGAGGAGCTTTCGCTGGTACACCAGAGCGTGTCAGATGAGGAGATTGCGAAAATCATTTCCCGCTGGACGGGTATTCCGGTAGCGAAGCTGACAGAGAGTGAGCGGAACAAGACGCTGCATCTGGACGAAGAACTGCACAAGCGGGTGATCGGACAGGACGAGGGTGTGACAAAAGTAACAGATGCTATTATTCGATCCAAGGCGGGGATTAAAGACCCGACCAAGCCGATCGGCTCCTTCCTCTTCCTTGGACCTACGGGCGTGGGTAAGACGGAACTGGCGAAGGCGCTGGCAGCGTCGCTCTTTGATGACGAGACGAACATGGTCCGCATCGACATGAGTGAATATATGGAGAAATACGCCGTTTCCAGACTAATAGGGGCGCCTCCCGGATATGTGGGCTATGAGGAGGGCGGTCAGTTGACGGAGGCGGTCAGAAGAAAGCCCTATTCCGTGGTGCTCTTCGACGAGATCGAGAAGGCCCATCCCGATGTGTTCAACGTGCTTTTGCAAGTGCTGGACGACGGGCGGATCACGGACTCCCAGGGGCGGACGGTGGATTTCAAGAACACGATTCTGATTATGACTTCAAATATCGGCGCGGAGTATCTGCTGGACGGCATTAACGCGCAGGGGGCGATCACGGAAGAGGCGGAGAAACTGGTGCTGGGCGATCTGCGGAACCATTTCCGGCCGGAGTTTTTGAACAGGCTGGATGAGACGATTCTGTTTAAGCCGCTGACGAAGGAGAACATCGGCGGTATCATCCGTTTGATTGTGGACGATCTCAACAGGCGGTTAGCGGATCGGGAGTTGTCTATCGAACTCACGCCGGAGGCGGAAACGTTCGTGGTGGAGAATGCCTACGATCCGGTATACGGCGCGAGGCCGCTGAAACGGTATATCCAGAAGTATGTGGAGACGCTGTCTGCGAAGCTGATTCTCTCCGATCAGGTAAATGCGAAGGACACGATTCTGATTACCGTGGAAGACGGCATACTGGCGGCCAGAAGAAAGTGAAGAACCAAAGGAAGCAGGTGAGAGAAGAAATAATAACGCTTGCTATAAAAACAGAGTGAAGAAAGCGGAACCCGGCGTTGGAAGAGAAATCAGGAAAACGCCGGGGTTCTTTTTGCGTCGTCAGGCATATGTGTTTTAAAGTCCGGCACCTATGTTCAGGCTGGCAAGATCAGGGCAAGTGTGGTATGGTTAGCATAGAGTGTATTCTGAGAGTAGACTGGAAGAAAAGGGGAAATGACTGTAACAGTCAAAAAATGGAAATAAAAATAAGCCTGGAGAATGACCAGGAGACACGAAACGTCTGTAATTAAAACAGGATTTAGCAGAATCGAGCGTGTGAATCGGCGTATCAGCGAAAAAACTGTGGATAAGTCGGCACTTTTGCAAAATGCTAAATCCAAATTTAGCGAAATTAGTATGGAATGGGAGGAGATTATGAGATATCCGGTATTTTTAAAGGAAAACGGGACAATCGGGTTTGTGGCGCCTTCTTTTGGCTGTGCGACAGAGCCGTACAAAAGCGGATTTCTGAACGCGCAGAAGAGATGGAAAAAGCAGGGCTTTGGCTTAACGCTTGGGCCGAACTGTTATGTGGAGGAGGGCGTTGGAATCAGCAATGCGCCAAAGAAGTGCGGAGAGGAGCTGACAGCGTATTACTGTGATAAAAATAACGACTGTCTCATTTCATGCGGAGGCGGGGAGCTGATGTGTGAAATTCTGGACTATGTGGATTTTAAGCGGATTAAAGAGGCAGATCCGAAGTGGTATCTGGGGTACTCGGACAATACGAACTTTACGTTTCTGCTGACGACGCTGTGTGATGTGGCGTCTGTATACGGACCCTGTGCGGCGGCCTTCGGGATGGAACCGTTACACCCGTCATTAAACGATGCGATGCTGCTGCTTCAGGGAAAGAAGCTTTCCATGCACGGATATGATAAATGGGAGCGGGAGTCGCGGAAGGATGAAGAGCATCCCTATGAGCCATATAATCTGACAGAAACGTCTGTTATTAAATATTATCTGCCGGATGGCAGGACGAATGTGGAGAGCCTGCGGGGGATGGCTGGGAAAGCTGTAGCGCACGGGGCAGAAGACGCACAGTCGGTTGTTTTGGAAGCGACAGAGTCTTGTGCCGGACAGAATCGGACTGGCGCAGATGGAGAAATCCGTTTTTCAGGCCGCCTTCTGGGCGGCTGTATGGACTGTCTGGTTAATCTGCTGGGGACGAAGTATGACAGGGTGACGGAATTTGCGGAAAAATATCAGGAGGATGGGATCGTCTGGTTTCTGGAGGCGTGCGATCTGAACCTGATGGGCATACGCCGTGCCATGTGGCAGATGGAACATGCGGGATGGTTCAGATACTGTAAAGGGTTTTTAATCGGCAGACCGAGACTGGGCATGGGCGTGGAGGAGTTTGGCATCGACAACTATCAGGCGGTGTGTGAAATGCTGTACGCATATCAGGTGCCGGTTCTCATGGATCTGGATATCGGCCATTTGCCGCCCGCGATGCCATTAATCTGCGGCAGTATGGCGAATGTGGTAAGCGATGGAAAAACGTATCGTGTGGAGATGGAACTGGAGTAACTGCATCGTCTTCAGAAAACGGTTGAACCTGATGTTTATTTTGAAGGCGGATATATAAATGGAAGGCTGACAGCAGAATGTTTGGAAAGGAAAGATAGAAATGATACCGAAAGACCCTGTAATGTTATTGAGTTATGTAAACTTAAAGCTGCGAGATTTTTATGCTACACTGGATGCGTTATGCGAAGATCTGGATGCAGACCGCAATGAGATCGTCGATAAACTGGCGGGAATTGATTATCATTACGATGAGGAGAAAAATCAATTTGTCTGAACAAATAAAAATCACGGTTGTTATGAATGACGAAAAAACGAACGGTGTAAAGGGATGCGGGTCTGCCGGTGAAATGATACTGACACAGGAGTCAGCTTTGACACTGATGCCGGTTTTATTAAAAAACGGACTGATGGATGGCAGTTTTTGCGGTGGAAGAGGTGACTGCGGCCGGTGCGTCGTCCGGTTTTTAAAGGGAGCGCCGCTCCCCACAGGCCTTGAGAGAAGTCGTCTGGAAGCGGAGGAACTGCGGCAGGGTTACCGGCTGGCCTGTGTAACCAGACCGGGAAAGGATTGTACAATCAGAATTGTCAGAACGGAAGAGAAGAAAACGCCTATTGTCACAGAGGTAAACCTTCTGTCAGGAAATGTTGACTCAAATGGTCAGAGGAATTGCCTGTCTGAAAACCACATATCACTTGCTATGAAATCCAGTGTGAAATCAAATGACGGATCAGAAAACGGAATTAAAAAATCTCCTGTTATTTGTGGTGTAAAATCGGGCGTGGAAAGTGACAAAATAAATAACAGTCAATATATCATTGCGGTTGATTTGGGAACCACCACCATCGCCATGCAGCTTAGAAATGTCAGGACTGGGACGGTGGCTGACACATACTGCGAAATGAATCCACAAAGAAAATACGGTACAGATGTGCTTGCGCGGATACAGGCGTCCGTCGAGGGACAGCGGGAGGAGCTGCGCAGTCTTGTAAGCGGGGTGATTTTGAGAGGGCTTGTGCAGTTTGCGGCATATCTGAGGAAAAGTACGCGGGCAGAGGGCTGTGAAGAGTCGGGGCATGTCGGGGGCCTGGATGGTCTGCGGGACGGAAAGCCGGAGTATGTCCAGAGGATGATCCGCTGCATGTGCATCGCCGGAAATACGGCTATGGAACATCTGCTGCTGGGATATGACGTGACATCCCTCGGGAAAGCGCCTTTCGTGCCTGTGGAGACAGGGCTGCAGGAAGTAACGCCGGCACGCCTTTTTGCGGGAATGGAGAAACAGGCGGAAGAACTGTGTGTGACAGACGGCGGGATGTTTTTTGATTTTCCGGTTTACATCGCGCCCTGTATCAGCGCCTTTGTGGGAGGAGATATTGTGGCGGGACTGTATGCGCTGGGGTTGTTTTCGTCAGGGCAGCAGACCACGCTGTTTGTTGATCTGGGCACCAACGGAGAGATGGCCATTACCGACGGGCAGCGTATGATCGTGACTGCCACGGCGGCCGGTCCGGCCTTTGAAGGAGACGGTACGATGATCGGAACAGACCGGATTGCGCTGACCGCGCATCTTCTGCGGAGGGGGATTCTGGATGAGACAGGCCTTTTGGCGGAACCGTATTTTACGGAAGGTGTGCGGATAGAAGGCGGAAATAAAAGCGAGTGTTATTTTAAGCAGGAGGACATTCGCGGGTTGCAGATGGCAAAGGCGGCGATCCGCGCGGGCGTGGAGATCCTGTGGGAGGAGATGGGGCGGCCTGAGATAGGAAAGGTCTGTCTGGCAGGCGGTTTCGGGTACTATCTGGACGTGGAGGCGGCTGTCGCCATCGGTCTTTTGCCGTCTTATATGCGGGGCAGGGTGCAGGCGGTGGGAAATACGTCGCTTGCCGGAGCATATGCGCTGGGAAGGGCGCTGTGCGGGGACAGGGCGGCTGCCGCAGGGCTGGAAGCGGCTGCCGGTCTGGCGGAAAGCATTAATTTGGCGGAGACGGAGCGGTTTGAGCCGCTTTATCTGGGATATATGGGTTTGGGGGAGAATTAGAAGGATTTGTTTAAGGTTTGGTTAAGGCTGCGCCCCTTGTGTATTAAGAAAAACATGTTATTCTGACAGGGTAAACAGGACGGCGCCCATACCGGGGACGCCGGATATCGGATATAAGGAGGAAATCGGGCATGTGGACGAGAGGCGGATTAAAGGAAGCGGCCAAAGAGGCTCTGCGCAGAAATTACTGGAAGATTGTGATGGTGTCCCTGATTCTTGTGCTGATGGGGTGTGAGACGGGCGGTATTTCTTTCCACAAAACCGTATTGAACAATAGTGCGGAAAAAGAGGCAGAGGAATGGGAGGAAGACGGAGACGGAGCGGCCGGAAAGAAAAGCATTGTCACAGTGAGGAAGCAGGCCGGATCAGATGAAATGACGGTAGAGGAGACCGGCGGCGGAGAGTTTGCGGCCGAAGAGGTGAAGACCGGCATTGTGCGGGGCGTGATTTTCGGATTCATAGGGATAGCGATTTTTCTGGCGATATTTGCAGTGGTTCTGGCTGTCGATATCTTACTGATTAATCCGTTGTGCGTGGGCGGCAGCCGTTTTATGATCAGGAGCGTGGAAGATGTGGCGCAGGTAAAAGAGATCGCATATGGATTTGACCACTCTTACAAAAATATCGTTAAGGTGATGTTCCACAGAGAACTGCGTATCTTTTTGTGGACGCTGCTGTTTATCATACCGGGGATTATAAAGATGTTTGAGTATTATATGGTGCCCTATATTCTGGCAGATCATCCGGACATGGAGTATGAGGCGGCGCTGGGGTTGAGCCGGGATATGATGGAGGGCAATAAGTGGAACACTTTCGTTTTGGGCCTGTCGTTTATTTTGTGGCATATTCTGGGGGCGATTACGGCCGGGATTGTGGAGATTCTCTATGTACAGCCGTACCGGAGCCTGACCTTCGCCGCACTGTACTGTCATCTTAGGAATACACGTGTTATGAATAATACGGCGATTCCGGTATCCGGACAGCATAATGAATATGGGCAGTACGGTATGAACGGACAGTATAATGAATATGGACAGCACGGTATGAACGGACATTATAGCGAAAACGGGCGGCAGTGGTAACTGTTCTGACATGGGGGATTAAAATGGCGTACAGAATATTAGTGGCAGACGATGAGGCGGAGATCCGGGAGGTACTCCGCCTGTATCTGGAAAAAGAGGGATATGAGATTGTGGAGGCGGCGGACGGCACGGAGGCGGTCAGACTGATCAGGGAGGAGAGGATTGATCTGGCGCTTCTGGATATTATGATGCCCGGGATAGATGGATATCGGGTGTTACGAAATATCCGCGAGGGAAATAATCTTCCTGTGATTATGATTTCGGCTAAGAGCAGCGATTCGGATAAAATTCTGGGGCTGGATCTGGGCGCGGACGATTATATCACGAAGCCGTTTGTTCCGCTGGAGGCAGCGGCGCGGGTGAAATCCAACCTGAGACGGTTTTATGCGCTTGGCTCCGGAGAGAGACGGGATGGACAGAGCGCAGCGCTTCAGGTAGGGAATCTGTGGCTGGAGCTGGATTCCTGTCTGCTTTACCGGAACGGGGAGCGGATTGAACTGACATCTGTGGAATTTCGGATTATGAAGCTCTTTATGGAAAATCCGGGCAGGGTGTTTACCAAGCAGCAGATTTTTGAGGCGGGCTGGGAGGAAGCCTACATGGTTTCCGATAACAATGTGATGGTGTGTATTTCCAAGCTGCGCGCCAAATTGGAGTACGGCGGCAGGGAGTATATCCGGACGATCAGGGGATTGGGATACCGCATGGAAAAAGAGTGAGGCGGGCTGCAGATGAAAAAGAGCGTTAAATGGTTTCTGGTACAGCGTTTTCTGGTTATTCTGTTCTGGATTTATCTGGGCGGGGAGGCTGTCAATTATATTTACAGGGTGGCACTTTTCCCCGCGGTGCTTGCGTTTCTGGAAGCCCAGCAGATTGAGATTACGGGAAACAGCAATATGCTTGGGTGGTTATTCCATGTGTTATTTTATTTTCTGACCGGTTTTCTGCCGACGGCAATCAGAGAGTGGGCGCAGCGGCAGATCGGGCAGGCAATGGGCAGCAGCATGAGTATACAGGTTACTTCTCCTCTTTACAGCGGCGTGTGGGGCGTGGTGCTGCGGATTATGATTATAGGGGGAATTATCGAGCTTTTGATAATCAGGCTGCTTCCCTGGCTGGTGGGAGCATTCTGTTATTCCCGGATCGTGTCAAAGCAGTTTAATGAGCTGCTTGCGCGGGAGGAGGCACAGAAACGTGCCAGAGACCAGAGACGGAATCTGATGCTTTCGGATATCGCCCACGATATTAAGACACCGGTCACAACGATCTGCGGATACAGCAGAGCGCTTTCCGAGGGAGTGGTGGAGGAGAAGGACAAACAGTCGTATCTGGATGCGATTTATGCGAAAGCGATGCGCATGGACGAGCTGCTTACGCTTCTTTTTGAGTATGTGAAGCTGGAGAGCGAGGGTTATACGATGCATAAAGAGCCGGGCGATCTGGCGGAGCTTGTCAGGGAGACGGCGGCCCTTCTCTATGCGGATTTCGAGGACAGAGGAATGGAGCTTGTGCTGGAGATTCCGGAGGAAAAGGTAATTTTCGAGATGGACAGGCTGCAGCTTGGGCGGGCGGTGAACAATCTGCTCACAAATGCGATTCGCTACGGGATGACGGGCGGCAGGGTTCTGGTACGCCTGCAGGAGTATGAGCTGACGGTGGCGGACGAGGGGGAGCCGGTTGATCCGGCTTTTGCGGCGCATATTTTCGAGCCGTTTGCGAGAGGGGATAAAGCCCGTTCCTCGAAGGGCGGCAGTGGTCTTGGGCTTGGCATTGCCAAAAAAATCGTGGAGATGCACGGCGGCAAGCTGCTTTTAAAACAGCGATTCGGAGAAGGATATACGAAAGCCTTCCAGATCCGTCTTCCGGGATAGTGTGAGAAGTACTTCTAAATCACTCGCAGCAAAGGCTGCTTCGTGAAGAAGTACTAAGTCTCACACAGGAGAATGCCAAAAATACGGGCATTCTCCGCACGGATTTGAGTCACAGCAGAGCTGTGACATGGGGGATAGTGTGTGAAACGGAATCGGCCGCGGACTTCCGGCATATATATGTTTAGAGAAAAGAGGTTTGCGGGTGTTGTCTCTTGATAAGGGTAAGAAAAGAAACAGCGATCGTTATTTTATTATCGGTCATCGTGACAGCGGTCAGTTTCGGTGTGGCGGTGCGAAATGCCTCTTCGGCGGGTGCTGTCAATTGTATAACGGATGTTATGAATGAGGAGGCTGCGGATACGCCGAAAATAGCGATTACTTTTGACGACGGGCCGCATCCGTTCTACACGGAGCAGCTTTTGGACGGATTGAAGGAGCGGGGCGCCAAGGCCAGCTTTTTTGTGATGGGAAAACAGGCGGAGGCATATCCGGAGCTTATTTTGCGGATGCATGAAGAGGGACATCTGATCGGCAATCACACTTACAGTCATGTGCAGCTTGGCGCAAATAACAGGGAGACTTTTAAGGCGGAGCTGGTCAGGACGAACGAACTGCTTTCGGGCATTACGGGCGAAGAGCCGCAGTATGTGAGGCCGCCCTACGGAAGCTGGGATAAAAGTTTTGAGTCGGAGCTTATGATGATTCCCGTACTCTGGACGATAGATCCGATGGACTGGTGCAGCAGCGACGTAAGCGGAATTGTCAGTAAGGTTACCGGAAAGGCGCAGGAAAATGCTGTCATTTTAATGCACGACGAATATGAGTCCACCGTGACGGCGGCTCTTGAAATAGTGGATATTCTGCAAAAGCAGGGGTATGAGTTTGTGACGGTGGATGAGATTCTGTTTGACTGAAAGACCGGGGCGGACAGAAAGGTGTTGGACTTTTTTCTTATAATCGTGTAAGATATTACAATGAGAGAAATTCGACGGTTCAGGTGCGTCAGAACAAAAAGGAAAAAGGGAATACATGGAAATAACCGATAGAACGGACGAAGAGAAGATATCTGCGGCGGACGCGGCGAAAGAGCGTGGAAAAAAGAAGAAAAGACGCAGCATCGACAAGGCGAAGGCAGCAGAAAACAGAAGGAAAGTAAAAGAGAAGAAGGCAAAGCGGAAAGCGGAGCGGGCACAGGGGAAAGGCGCCGGAAACAGGAAAAGATGGTGGATTCTGGTGGTCGTCTGCGCTGTCGTGCTTGCGGCCGGCGGCGTTGCGGGCGGGTATTATACCCAGCAGCATATGGACATGCTTGCGGATAAGCGCGCGGCGGTGGAAGCCATGGTACATATAGAGGCCATAAGGCTTGCCGAGTACAGCAAGACCCAGCACAGAAAGGACAGCGTCAGGCAGAATGCCGGTAAGGACACTACACGGGCGCTGGTGGATGCGGCCCGCTATATGATAGACGGGATTAAAAAGCGGCCGAAGGAAGTGGAGGTTACTGCGGAGAACGCGGCTGATTTTGCCGCCATTGAAAGCTGTCTGATCAACACGGAGACCGGCAAGATTGACATTACCATGAAGGCGAAAGATCTGGCTATCAGCGATGACGGGTATTATTATCTGTTCGAGGAGAAGGCATACCAGTCGGCTCTGACCGGCAGCGAGTATATTATAGAAGATCAGAAGGATGTTGAATTGACCTTTTCGGTCAATCTCAATTACAATACCACAAGCTCCCGTCTTTTTTCCAAGTTTGTTGTGGCGGTGAAGAAAAACGGGGAGTTTCTTGCGATCACAAAGCCGCGCTACATCACCAATCCGGAGGCCATAGCCAAATATAACCCTTCCTTTATTGCCACGTCCTCCAAGAAAGGGCTGCTGGTGGATCCGGAGAAGCTGCAGAGTTCGGAGCTTGACGATCTGGGCGTGAAGCACGCGGCCTATAACATTCCGTTAAGCCGGATTCTGGGGCAGACGAGCAACGACCATTATCCTACGGTTTACTATACTTATAATGGAAGAAACTATGCCTTTAACGGGCAGATTATTGCGGAGTACGACTATATTTTCACCAATCTTACCAACAGGGGAATCACCACCACGGCGATTGTGTTAAACGATATATCCGCACATCCGGAGCTGATTCATCCGAAGGCGCGCTCGGGCGGACATGCCCCCTATTTTGCTTTCAACGCAGCCGATGAGAGCGGCACGGAGACGATTGCGGCTGTGGCGTCCTTCCTTGCCAGCCGTTATTCCGGCACCGGGCACGGCAGGGTGATGAACTGGGTGATCGGCAACGAGATCAATGCCAGAAGCGAGTGGAATCATATCGAGCATATGAGCACGCCTGACTATGTGGACGAGTATGCGAGAGCTTTCCGCATTTTCTACAATGCGCTTTTAAGCATCAACGGCAATGCCAGAGTGTACATATCCTTAGACCAGCAGTGGGGTAAGAGTCTTTATTCCAAGAACGGATATGGATCAAAGGAGATTCTGGACGAGTTTAACAGAAACTTAAAGGCGGAGGGGAATATCGACTGGGGGCTGGCGCAGCATCCCTACAATTTCCCGCTGACGAGCGCGAAGGCGTGGCAGAGCAACAGCAAGTATGTGCAGGAGAATGAAAACACGCCGGTGATCACGATTAAGAATCTGCATGTGCTGACGGATTATCTGCAAAAGCCGGAAATGCTGACGGACGACGGAGAGGTGAGACATCTGATTTTAAGTGAGATGGGCTACACTTCCTCGCAGGGACAGGAGCTGCAATCGGCGTCTTTTGTCTACGCCTATAAGATGATCGAAGCGAACCAGTATGTGGACAGTATGCTCTTTTCCAGAGAGACGGACGCCCCCACGGAGGTGGCGCAGGGACTGGACCTTGGCATATGCACGCTGGGCGGCGGCAGAAAATCCATCTATGACGCATACAAGTATGTGGATACTGCGGAATCGGCCGCACACACGGACTTTGCCCTGCGGGTGATCGGCATTTCAAGCTGGAGTGAAGTGATCAGAAAGCGCTGATAAATAGGGATTAAAACAATTGGGAAATCAGATACTGGTAAATGCTTTGGTTTTTCTGCTGCCAGTTGGCGCAGATAGCGGCTGCGGTATCTTCATCAGGGACGGACAGGGTGATATCCACCACTGTCACGTCCTTTTCTTTTATCTGAAGACGCGCCTCAAACTCCCCCGATGTGGATTTGTAGTAATCGGCACGGATGGCGGACTCGCTGCGCATGTCCATTTCGTGATCGGCAAAAAAGGCAGCAATATCCTCTTTGATGGAATCGTTTATGCGGTTGCCGAAGTAGGAGAGCGTGTTTCGGCCTTCCTCCGTAATTTCCAGATAGGTCCGGTTGCTCAGGGACTTGGCGCGGATCAGCTCCGCGTCGATCAATTCCGCGATCACCTGCTGTAATGTCAGGAAGTTCGTGTAGTCGTGTCCCAGAATAAAATCGCCGATTTGCGCCTTGGTGAGCGGAAAGGAAACCCGGTCCAGCATGTAAAGCGTGATCAGTTTATAGAGTGTTAAGGGATCCTGTACCATAATGTCTCCTTGTTATATATGCGACTTTACCGCCTCAGCCACCACCTCGGCCACTTTCGGGTCAAAGGCTTGGGGCATAATGTTGTCCTCGCTTAACAGGTCATCGGGGACAAGGGCTGCGATGGCCTGTGCGGCAGCCAGTTTCATTTCCTCCGTGATCTGTACGGCGCGGCCTTCCAGCGCGCCCTTGAAGATACCGGGGAAAGCGACCACGTTGTTGACCTGGTTGGGGAAGTCGGAGCGGCCCGTTCCCACCACCCGCGCGCCTGCGGCTTTTGCAACGTCAGGCATGATCTCGGGTACAGGATTTGCCATGGCAAAGAGGATGGAATCCCGGTTCATGGAAGATACCATATCAGGTGTTACGATATTAGGAGCGGAGACGCCGACAAAGATATCCGCGCCTTTCAGGGCGTCCGCCAGCGTGCCGCTCAGGTTGTCAGGATTGGTCACTTCCGTCATTTTCTGCTGCATCCAGTTCAGCCCTTCAGTAGATTTACCGATGATGCCGACTTTATCGCACATAATGACATTTTCAAAACCGTAGGTCAGAAGAAGTCTGGTGATGGCCACCCCCGCGCTGCCTGCGCCGTTTACAACCACCCGGCAGTCCTCTTTCTTCCTGCCCACAACTTTCAGACCGTTAATGATGCCCGCTAATACCACGATGGCCGTGCCGTGCTGGTCGTCGTGGAAAACGGGGATATCCAGCGTTTCTTTCAGCCGCTCCTCGATCTCAAAGCAGCGGGGCGCGCTGATATCTTCCAGATTGATGCCGCCGAAACCAGGCGCAAGATAAGTCACGGCTTTGATAATCTCCTCCGTGTCCTGCGTATCCAGACAGATCGGGACGGCATTGACACCGCCAAATTCCTTGAACAGCACAGCCTTGCCTTCCATCACGGGCATGGCGGCGTGGGGACCGATATTGCCGAGTCCGAGAACTGCGCTGCCGTCGGATACAACGGCTACGGTGTTGGATTTCCATGTGTAGGTGTAAGCCGCTTCTTTGTCCTGTGCGATCACTTTGCATGGCTCCGCCACGCCGGGGGTATAGGCGAGGGAGAGATCTTCGCGGGTTTTGACAGGGGTTTTGGAGACGGTTTCCAGCTTACCCTGCCATTTTTCGTGCAGCGCAAGCGCTTTTTCGTTGGTTGTCATATCAATACCTCACTTTTGTCTGTTTTTCAGTAACAAAGTCACTTTTCACTTTGCTTTTTCTTTTACGACTGTTACTCTATCTTATAATATAAAAAATTTCTCTGCAATATCCATCTGCCTTTTTATTTGCTTTTTATTTCAGAAAAAAAGACTTTCTATTTTGGAAAAGATAGTGTATAATAAACCAATACAGGCATAAATCATTTTCTGAGTCGTATCAGGCACGAAATCCCCGAACGAAAGAGCTGTATAGTTATTGATGAGATAAACATGCTGTGGTTTTGAGAAGTAATTGGCTTGCGCAATGAGAATAGAACAGAACGTGGGAGGAATTTATGAGAGAAAAGTATGAATCACTGGCGCTTACGGACTTAAAAGAAATCGCCAAATCGAGAGGCATCAAAGGCACTTCTACTATGAAGAAGGCGCAGATCGTGGAGGCGATGCTTAAGGAGGATGAGAAGGACATAGCGGCAGGAAAGGAAGTGGCTGTCAAATCGGTGGCAGCTCCGGGTGCGCCTGTGAAAAAGGCGGAGTCCGGGGAGGAGGAGAAGTTTCCGGCGGAGCTTGACAGCGGCATTACAGCCAGCGGGATTTTGGAGGTTATGAGCGACGGGTTCGGTTTTATCCGCTGTGAGAACTATCTGCCCGGCGAGCATGACGTCTATGTGGCGCCCAGCCAGATCCGCCGTTTCGGTCTGAAAACGGGAGATATTCTGGAAGGCAATACGAGGATTAAGACGCAGAACGAGAAGTTCAGCGCGCTTTTGTATGTGAAGTCCATCAACGGGTATCCGCCGGAGGTGGCTATGCGGCGGGTGAACTTTGAAAATATGACACCCATTTTCCCGGATGAGCGCTTGAAGCTCGAGACGCCTGGATGCACGGTAGCCATGCGCATTATGGATCTGATCAGTCCCGTCGGTAAGGGCCAGAGAGGTATGATCGTGTCCCCGCCGAAGGCAGGTAAGACAACCCTGCTTAAGGAAGTGGCGAAGTCCATCACCAGAACGGCACCCGCATCGCATCTGATTATTCTGTTAATTGACGAGAGACCGGAGGAAGTGACGGATATCAAAGAGGCCATCGAGGGTCCGAATGTGGAAGTGATTTACTCCACCTTTGACGAGCTGCCCGAACACCACAAGAGAGTGTCGGAAATGGTGATTGAGCGCGCGAAGCGGTTGGTGGAGCATAAGAAAGACGTGGTGATTTTATTAGACAGCATTACCCGTCTGACAAGAGCTTACAACCTGGTAGTTCCGCCCAGCGGGCGTACCTTGTCCGGCGGTCTTGATCCGGCGGCGTTACATATGCCCAAGCGTTTCTTCGGCGCGGCCCGCAATATGAGGGAAGGCGGCAGCCTTACCATTCTGGCGACGGCGCTGGTGGAGACAGGCAGCAAGATGGACGATGTGATTTACGAGGAATTTAAGGGCACGGGCAATATGGAAATGGTGCTTGACAGGAAGCTTTCCGAGAAGCGCGTATTCCCGGCTATCGACATTCCGAAATCCAGCACAAGAAGAGAGGATCTGCTCTTAAATACCGACGAGATGGAAGCCATCAACATCATCCGCAAGGCGTTAAACGGCATGAAGGCCGACGAGGCGGCGGAGCGTGTTGTCGACATGTTTGCCAAGACCAGAAATAATCAGGAATTTGTGAATATGGTCAAAAAAATGAAGTTCATCTAAATAATAGGTAAATAATGCGAAAAAGGGCTTGCATACCCGAAAATCCTATGCTAGAATATAAAAGCTGTGTGGCTGTGGACAGAGATCAGGAATAGGGAAAGGCTGTCCGGTTCACGGCAGAACTTGAAGTAAGGTTGAAAGAAACGTATGCTTTCAACGGCAGGTTTACGCGCAGGGCGTAAATACGCAGGCTGAGAAAGGAGTATGATATAGCGATGAGAGAAGGAATCCATCCTGAGTATTATCAGGCAACGGTAACATGTAACTGCGGCAACACTTTTGTGACAGGTTCCACCAAGCCCGAGATTCACGTGGAGGTTTGCTCCAAGTGCCATTCGTTCTACACAGGACAGCAGAAGACGGCACAGGCTCGCGGCCGTATTGATAAGTTCAATCGGAAATACGGTGTGGAAAACAAATAAATGCAGGGTACGAAAAAGGTTGAGGATATCTCAACCTTTTCTGATATTATGCGTATGGCCGCATATGAAAATTTGCTGATTCACAGTATGCCGGCCGCGTGGCGGGCAGGAAGAAAATGATCTTGGCCCGGTTGTGTATGTCCGTAACAGGGAATGGGCTGTTAAGGCAGCGGGCGGTGCAGGAAGCGTACTTAGCCCGATTGAAAGGCGGATAATATGGCAAAAAAGAAATTAAGATACTCCGGGATCGGCGGTCAGGCGGTTCTGGAAGGCATTATGATGAAAAATAAGGAGCAGTACGCGGTGGCGGTGAGAAAACCGGACGGCGGGATCGAAGTGGAGGTCGAGCACTATAACAGTGTGGTTCACGGCAGCAGGCTTCTGGACATTCCCTTTATAAGAGGCGTGTTCCAATTCATTGATTCGCTTGTTCTGGGGATGCGGTGCCTGAACTTCTCCGCCTCTTTCTACGAGGATGAAGAGGCCGGGGAGACGGCGGCTGATAAGGTTTTTAACAGGATTTTCAAGGATAAGGCGGAAAAGGTATTCAGCGGGATCGTGATGTTGTTCTCGCTGGCGCTGGCGATTGGCATTTTTATGATACTGCCTTATTATGTCACGTCGCTGTTTGAGGAATATATCAGAAGCGCTTCCTTTATGGCGATTTTGGAGGGCGCGCTGCGGATCGTGATTTTCGTGGGGTATGTGCTGGCAATTTCCCTGATGAAGGATATCAGGCGGGTCTATATGTACCACGGTGCGGAGCATAAATGCATCAACTGTATCGAGAAGGGGGCGCCCCTTACCGTGAAGGAAGTGATGCGCTGTTCCAGGCAGCACAGGCGCTGCGGCACCAGCTTTCTGCTGTTTGTCATGTTTGTCAGCGTGATTCTGTTTTTCTTTATCCGTGTGGAAAATCCGGCTTACCGCATTCTGGTCCGGGTGGCGTTAATACCCGTGATTGCAGGGATTTCTTACGAGATCATACGGCTTGCCGGAAAGAGCAACAATATTCTTGTGCGGATCATTTCCGCGCCGGGTATGTGGCTGCAGAGGATGACCACGAGAGAGCCGGATGAGCGTATGGTGGAAGTGGCGATTGCCGCGGTGGAGGCGGTCTTTGACTGGAAGGGATATATCAGAGAGACATTCGGGTACGAAGTGGACGAGAGCTGGATGGAAGGGTAGCAGCGAAGCAGGGATGGCGATTCGGACGCGCAGGCGGAGCGTCATATCTTCGTCGCCGCGCTCCCGCTCCGTGAAAAACGCAGCGGTACTAAGTTCGTGAGAAACCTCACTAAGTACCGGCGCTTTTCAAGGGGCTCCTTAAGATATGATGCCCCGCCTGCGCTGGCGGATGAGACGCGTCCGCGTGCGCTTCGCTGCGCTGGTTGTGTGGTGAGAAAGAGGCGGATGGTGTGATTTGATTTTATGGGGATATGGGAATGAACGGGAACCTGACGTATGGCAAGGTGTATAGGGAAGGTGCGGCACAGCTTGGAAAAGCCGGAATAGAGGAGGCTGCGCTGGATGCGAGGATTCTTCTGGAGTTTGTGTGCGGGACGGACAGAAATACGCTGCTTGCGCATGGGGATCTTGATGTTTCTGAGGAAGAATATGGCAGATACAGCGGTTTAATCGGGCGGCGGGCATCGCGTGTGCCTTTGCAGCATCTGACGGGCGGGCAGGACTTTATGGGATTGACCTTTTTGGTCAATAGCGACGTGCTCGTGCCGAGGCAGGATACGGAAGTGCTGGTGGAGGAAGTGATGAAGCAGCTCCACGACGGGATGCGGATTCTGGATCTGTGCACCGGTTCGGGCTGTATTCTGTTAAGTCTCCTGCATTACTCCAACGACTGTGTGGGCGTCGGCGTGGATCTGTCAGAGAAAGCGCTTGTGCTGGCAGGAAAAAATTATGAGAGACTGCGTGAGGCGCGGCCGGAGATAAAAGCGCGGTTTCTGCAAGGAGATCTCTTCGGGGCGCTTGTAACTGCAGCGGAGAATCAGGCGGATGAGAGGGCAGCAGCGGACGATGGGAGACCGGATGAGAGTGTGAATGGTCCCAAAGAGCAGTTTGATATCATCGTATCCAACCCGCCTTATATAAAAACAAGCGTTATTGATACGCTTATGCCGGAGGTGCGTGAGCATGAGCCGGTGATGGCGCTGGACGGCGGGGCGGACGGCCTTGTCTTTTATCACAGGATAGCGGAGGACGCCGGGAAGTATCTGAGCGGCGGCGGTATGTTGTTTTTTGAGATCGGGTGTGAGCAGGCGGAGGACGTGTGCAAGATTATGGAAGAGGCAGGTTTTCGGGAGATTGCGGTAGTGAAAGACTTCGCCGGTCTCGACCGGGTGGTGTACGGGAGCTGGTTCGGTTAGCTGTGCGGGGATGAAAAAATAAAATAGCACATGTTTTTGTAATAAAGAAAGTGCGTTGAACGGTAAGATAGAATGAGGAAAACAGAGAATCGGGAAGAACCGGTTACAGTTGGAGGTAGCTATGTTTGATAAACTGGAGGATCTGCTCAGGAAGTTTGAGGAGATCATGAATGAGCTGAGTGAGCCGACGGTGGCGGATAATCAGGAGCGGTTCCGTGCGCTGATGAAGGAGCAGAGTGATCTGACTCCGGTGGTAAATGCTTACAGGGAATATAAGAAATGCAATCAGAATATCGAGGACAGCCTTACCATGCTTGATGAGGAGTCCGATGAGGATATGCGGGAAATGTTAAAGGAGGAGCTTTCTGAGGGGAAGAAGCGTGTGGAGGAGCTGGAGCACGAGCTGAAAATTCTTCTTCTGCCCAAGGATCCCAACGATGATAAAAACGTGATTGTGGAAATCCGCGCGGGGGCGGGCGGCGATGAGGCGGCTCTCTTTGCGGCGGAGATTTACCGCATGTATGTGCACTACGCGGAGGGACGCCGCTGGAAGGTGGAGACCATGGAGGTGGAGGAAATCGGCATCGGCGGCATGAAGAGCGTGACCTTTATGGTGACCGGACAGGGCGCATACTCGGTTTTGAAGTACGAGAGCGGCGTCCATCGGGTACAGCGCGTGCCGGAAACGGAGAGCGGCGGGCGGATTCATACTTCCACCATCAGCGTGGCGGTGATGCCAGAGGTGGACGATGATATTGACATTGTGATTGAAGACAAGGATATACGGATTGATGTGATGAGAGCGTCCGGTAACGGCGGACAGTGCGTCAATACGACGGATTCTGCGGTGCGGCTGACCCATTATCCCACGGGCATCGTGGTTTACAGTCAGACCGAGAAGTCCCAGATTCAGAACAAGGCGAAGGCGTTCGCCCTGCTCAAGGCAAAGCTCTATGACATCGAGCAGCAGCAGCGGCATGACGCGGAGGCGGAGCTTCGCAGAAGCCAGATCGGTACGGGCGACCGTTCCGAGAAGATCAGAACCTACAATTTCCCGCAGGGACGTGTCACCGACCACCGCATCAATCTGACCATCTATAAGCTTGACAAGGTGATGAACGGGGATATTCAGGAGATACTGGACGCGTGCATCGCAGCGGATCAGGCGGCGAAACTGGTGAAGATGGGAGAGAATTGAATTGCCTGATCCGCGGGGATTCAGGCGGCGAAACTGAGGAAGGCCCTCTGTATTGTGTTAAAACGATACAGAGGGCTTTGTATCTGCGAGGATGCGGTTCGTTTCAGAAAGCGCCTGCGCGTGCAGAAAAGGAAAACCAATCCGGGGGATGTGACAGGGAAAAGGATCGGAGAAGATAGGGAGAAAATTGTGGAAAACAGGTCAGATAAATGTTTGCACAGACGTCTGAGTTGGTGTACAATATACGATAATGGTTGAAACACTATTCTTGCAGAGAGGCAAGAAAATAAATCGATTTGGCTAAGGCGTCCGCAGCGTCTGAGCGAAGGAGGATAACGTGAAGGCTATCGTATGGAACAAGAGGTATGAGCTGGGTGTAGACTTCATTGACAAGGAGCATAAGCAGCTTTTTTCTACCTTAAACAAGCTGTTGTCACTCAGCGAGAATGAAGACAAACGGGAGTGGGTGTGCAAGGAGGGAATCAAGTTTTTAAAGAACCATACCATTGAGCACTTCCAGCATGAAGAGGCCTATATGAGGTCCGTTGATTACGATGAGTTTGAGGTACATAAGCGCCTGCATGACGATTTTCAGAATAATACGCTGGTTTCTCTGGAGGAGGAACTGGCAGAGACGAATTACTCAGAGGAATCCATGCGCCATTTTCTCGGTGTCAGCATTGGCTGGCTGATTGCCCACACACAGACGGAAGATCTGGCAATTGTCGGGAAGAAGATGAGCCAGTGGAAGAATCTTCCCCACGAGGAGGAGATTGATGCTCTGGAGCAGACGATTGTGCAGCTTATTTCAGACGTATTTCAGTTGAAGGCGAAGGCCATCAGCAGGCAGTACGGCGGGGAAGACATCGGAAAGGTCATCTGCTGCCGCTTTGTATATAAGGGGAAAAAGAAAGAAAAATGGGAGGCCGTGATATCCTATGAGGAGACGCTGCTTCTCAAAGTGATTAGCGAGCTGATGGGTACCCAGTACCTGAAAGTGGACGATATGGTTGTAAATATCACCCGTTATCTTTCAAGACAGCTTTTGGAGAAAATCAGGGAGTGCTTCCCCGATATGCAGATGTTTGAGCTGGAGGGCGAATCTCTGCTCACGCAGGAACAGCTTGTAAACTCTTTTGAGCGGGTGCATCCTTCCTGCAGTCTTTTGTTTGATACGGGAGCCGGATATCTTGCATTCAGCGTGACCACCGCGGATTCTATGCAGGGAAAGATTGTATCGCCCATAAACGCGCAGAATGCCATGGGGCAGATCAAGAAGTATCTGGACGGGGAAATGCGTAAGAAACAGATTCTGGTGGTGGATGATTCCGACTTTATGCGCAGCAATATCATCCGGCTTTTGGGGAACGATTATGATATGCTGGAGAGCAATTCCAGTATCGCGGCGATCAAGAAGATTACGGTCAACAGGCCGGATCTGATTCTGCTCGATTATGAAATGCCGGTATGCGACGGCAGGCAGACGCTCGAAATGATCCGCTCCGATGAGGATATCGCGGATATTCCGGTTGTCTTTCTGACGGGCAGGGGCGACGCGGAGAGCGTCAGAAAGGTTATGTCGCTAAAGCCCAGAGGGTATCTGCTTAAGACCATGCCGGAGGAAGACATCAAGAAATTTATCGACGGGATTTTTGCGAAAAAGGACCCGGCTGAGTAACGGCCCGGAGGGCAAAGATTCTTTGCGTGACTTTTTATAGAGAAACTGCTATGTTCGGGGTAAGACAGTACAAAAGGAGGAAGTCTGAACGGAGGGAACGGACATGGCAGAGGTAGGGAAGAATATTAAAAAGTGCAGGAAAGAAAAGAATCTGACGCAGGATGAACTTGCGGAGCGTCTGTTCTGTACCAGACAGACAATCAGCAATTACGAAAATGGAAAAAGCGAGCCGAATATTGCGCTTTTAGTGGAACTGGCAAAGGTGCTGGAGGTGGACGTAAACGATCTGATCTACGGCCCGAAAAAGAAGGAGAACAGAAAACGACAGAAAGTCAGGTCAGTGGTTGTGATGGCTGTGGCCTGTGTGCTGCTGGCGGCGGTTGAGATCCTGGTGCCGTTTGCCAGACAGTACAGTTGGAGGAATTTTCAGATAGCGCCGCTTTATCTTCTGCGTTATGTGCTGCAGCCGTTTGGTCAGGCATTGTTCGGCTGGGGAACCGTGGAAGCGGTCCGGGCCTACGCGGGAATCCGTATATGGGAGGGAAAGACGGAGCGGACGATAAAGACTGCCCGTGTGGTGTTTCGCGTGACAGCGGTCATACTGTCGGTGTTGGCGGCTCTGGCGGTATGGATGGCGGTGGAGTTAACGTATCTTTGGTGCCTGTCGGAACATATGATGAGAGTGCAGGGCAGCTTTGATTCTTCGACGGTTCCGCATCTGATGCCCGGACAGCTTCAAAATCTGTTTTTGCGGGTGAGCGTATTCCACCGGTTCGGCGGTGTCTTCCTGCTTCCGGGTGCGGCGCTTGGATTTTTCAGAGTAGAGCAGGAGGAAGCTTAGTTATAGAAGAATCATATTGTGGAGGATGAAAAGATGGATAGGGAAGTGAAGGAAGGCGTTGCGGTAACGCATACGGAAGAGGCGGAAATCGGGACGACGGAAACCATGAAAGACTATGAGAGAGAGCTGGAGGCCTCTTTCCGGAAGATCAGTGAGGGCGATATCATCAAGGGAACGGTGATCGACGTGAACGAGGAGGAGGTTATTCTCGATCTGAAATATTATGCGCAGGGTATTATCAAGGCGGAAAACCTGAGCAACGATCCGGATTTTCTGGCGGCGGGCAAGATAGCCGTGGGGGATGAGATCGAGGCGACCGTGATTAAGATGGATGACGGGGAAGGCAATATCGAACTCTCTAAGAAAGAGGCGAACGATGTCCTTGCATGGGATAAACTGCAGGCGATGCTGGATCAGGAAACCATCGTGAAGGTCCGTATCAAGGAGAGCGTGAAGAGCGGCGTGGTGGCTTTTCTGGAGGGAATGAGAGCGTTTATTCCGGCATCCCAGCTTTCCACGGACTATGTGGAGGATGTGGAGTCATGGGTCGGCAGGGAAATTGAGGTAAAGGTGATCACCGTGGATCAGGAGAAAAATAAAGTGGTGCTCTCCGGCAAGGCGGTGGCCCGCGAAAAGGAGGCGGAGGAGCGCAGACACCGGATTTCCATGATGGCGCCGGGCGCCGTTATGGAGGGCGTGGTGGAAAGCCTGATGCCTTACGGCGCGTTTGTGAATCTCGGCAATGGCATCAGCGGTCTTGTGCACATTTCCCAGATCAGCCAGAGAAGAATCAAGAAGCCGGGCGAGGTTCTTAAGGAAGGACAGAAAGTCAGGGTTAAAATTTTAAATACAAACGACAATAAAGTCAGTCTCAGCATGAAAGCGCTGGAAGAGGTCATGGAGGACGTGGAAGAGGAAAGAGAACCGCAGGAGTACACCTCCGGGGAATCGGTATCCACCAGCCTTGGGGATCTGCTTTCCAGGTTAAAGCTGTAGTGACGGAAGATGCGCTGCTTGTCAGGCGGGACTTTGTGCAGGCGTATCATGAAGTCTGCGGCCGCAGTAAAATGCGCTGTTATGGATGGGGCATATGAGTACACTTTATGTTACAGATCTGGACGGTACGCTGTTAAACAGTAACGACCGGATAAGTCAATTTAGTATGGAAACAATTAACGGGCTGGTTGCAAAGGGCATGCAGTTTACTTATGCAACGGCCCGTTCTCTCGTGTCCGCCTCCGTGGTGGCAAAAGGATTGTCAACGACCATACCGGTCATTGCCTACAACGGCGCGCTGATTATCCATCCTGCCACGGGGGAGGTGATTTCCTCGTTGTCCTTCACGGAGGAGGAAGCGGGCTATGTGAGCGGTGTTCTGCGGGAGAATGGGGCAAATCCCCTGGTCTATGCCTATGTGGACGGCGCAGAGCGGGTGTCCTATGTGGCGGGCAGGGAGAATGCGGGTATTCGCCGGTATCTGGACGCCAGAAAAGGGGACAGGAGATTCCGGCCGCTAAAAGATGAGGACAACCTGTATCAGGGGGATATTTTTTATTTCACCTGTATTGCGGACCGGGAGGAATTACTTCCGCTGTATGAAGTTTTTCGGGGGATGAAAGGTATCGCTGTACGCTGCAGCAGGAGCTTTACCGGCCTGAGTATTTTCTGGAAATTATGCCGGTAAACGCATCCAAGGCGGAGGCGGTCAAAAAGTTAAAAGAGATATGGCATTGTGACAGGGTGGTGTCCTTTGGGGACGCCATAAATGATATTCCTATGTTTGAAATTTCCGATGCATGTTATGCTGTGGCCAATAAAGGCATGCGCCACAGGGGTGATTGCGTCCAATGACGAGGACGGCGTGGCCAAATGGCTGCTCGCGTTTGGGGGGATTTCCTGTGTGTAAGGCAGAATGGTGTTGTATGACCTCATGCGGGTGAAGACATTTGGGGCGGTGCTTCGTTATATTGAGAGAGGGCGCCGAATGTAATTTATGCCAGGGCGTTACATGGAGGATTAGAATGAAAACAGGGAAAATGGTTTTGACTATTGTAGTCAGTGTGGTGTTTCTGCTTCTTGCCTCGGTGGTTCAGGGGCTGGTGATGAGTCTGCTCACCGCGGCGGGCATTCCCGCGTGGCTGAATCATATCGCAGGCGGATTTTTATATGCGGTTTTGGCCTATTTACTGGTGCGGCTTTACTGCACGAGGGTTTTGAAGGAGGAGCTGGCGGCATTCTGTGTCCCTAAGTGCCGGATTCAGATGAAGTGGGCGGTGGCGGCGGTGCTTCTGCCTGCTCTGGTCAGCGCGTTTTATCTGTTTCTTCCGGGAAGTTATGTGAGCAATCCGCTGGATACAGGGGTGAAGCTTGCGTTTGTGACAAGGGGCGTTTTTCTTGCGGGAGTGGGAGCGGGTGTCGTGGAGGAGCTGCTGTTCCGTGGCCTGCTGATGAATGCGGTGATGAAGAAATGCGGTATGGCCGCGGGCATTTTTGCGCCTTCCGTGCTCTTTGCGCTGCTGCATATCATTGGTATGGAGTTCAGCCTGCTGTCCTGCGTACAGGTGATGGTGGCGGGAACCATGGTGGGTGTGATGTTTTCACTGATCGCGCTGGAAGGGCATTCTGTCTGGAACAGCGCCATTGTGCACGGCGTCTGGAATATGATTATCATAGGCGGCGGGCTGACGATCGGCACGGAGGTAAACGGGTATTCCGTCAGCAGTTATGTGCTTGAAACACGGTCGTTTTGGCTGACCGGCGGGGAATTTGGCATAGAGTCCTCGGTGGTGGCGATCATCGGTTACATAGTGGTGAGTCTGGCGGCAGCATGGATGAAAATTAATAAATTCAGAAAGGGAGGTACAGCCTGTGGCGAAGCATGTTTTAGCTGTGATAGATATGCAGAATGATTTTATTGACGGTGCGCTTGGAACGAAGGAGGCGGAGGCCATTGTGGAGAATGTGGCGGCCAGAATCCGGGCGTTCGAGGGCGAGGTGGTGTACACGAGAGACACCCATTCAGAGGGGTATTTACAGACGCAGGAGGGAAAAAGACTTCCGGTGCCCCACTGTATCAAAGACACGGCTGGGTGGCAGATACGGCTGGAAGTGAGTCAGGCGCGGGCAGGTGAGGCAAGGATTTTCGATAAGCCGGCGTTCGGTTCCGTGGAGCTGGCGGCGTACCTGCAGGAAATGCCGGACTTGGAGAGCGTTACACTGATCGGACTATGCACCGATATTTGTGTGATCTCAAATGCGCTGGTAATCAAGGCATTTTTGCCGGAAGTGACTGTAGTGGTCGATGCCGACTGCTGTGCGGGTGTCACACCGGAGAGCCACCGCAATGCGCTGGAGGCGATGAAAATGTGTCAGGTGGAGGTAACCAATGAGAAAAAAGGAACTGGCTCTTGCAGTCATTGAGAGATTGAAGCAGGCATACCCGGATGCAGGGTGTACGCTGGAGTACAACGAGGCATGGAAGCTTTTGGTCAGCGTGCGGCTGGCCGCCCAGTGTACCGACGCAAGGGTCAATGTGGTGGTGGAGAAGCTGTATGAGAAATTTCCCGATGTGGACGCGCTTGCGGCAGCGCCGGTGGAGGAAATTGAAGCCATTGTACATCCCTGCGGGCTGGGCAGGAGCAAGGCGCGGGACATCAGCGCCTGCATGAAACAGTTGAAAGAGGAGTACGGCGGTCAGGTGCCGGATGATTTTGACGCGCTGCTTGCGCTGCCCGGCGTGGGAAGAAAGAGCGCCAATCTGATTATGGGGGATGTGTTCGGAAAGCCTGCGATTGTCACGGATACCCACTGCATCCGGCTGTGTAACCGTATCGGGCTGGTGGATGGCATTAAGGAACCGAAGAAGGTGGAGATGGCGTTGTGGAAGATCGTGCCGCCCGAGGAGGGGAACGATCTGTGCCACCGCTTCGTCCTGCACGGCAGAGAGGTGTGTACGGCGCGGACGAAGCCTTACTGCGACAAATGCTGCCTTTCGGATATCTGTAAGCAGGAAATTTGACAGTTCCTGCAGGAGGACTAAATGGACGGGACAAATTACTTTCAGAGCGCTTTGTCCGGGTATGTGACGGAGGCGGCCTGCGGCGGAGCAATCAGGCATTTGACGGATATCGGCTGTACATTGGATCAGATGGTTGACCGGCTGGATTATCCGGCGTCCAGAGAGAAGGTGCAGCGGATTATGATGGTGCATCTGTATGAAAGCCGTGTGCTTTTGCGGAAGGAACCGTCGGGGGATCTGTTTGCGCTGCAGGGACAGTTTGTGCAGGAGCAGGACGCTTACGGCAGGCGCACTATGAGGAAAGTGCTTGTTGACTATAAAGGTCAAAATAATCTGACAGGCGTAGCGGATGTGACGTTGCCGTCGAAAGGGAAAGAAGCGGCGCAGATGCGCACTTTTTTATGGAAAGAAGCGGTATACGACCCCGGGCGGGACGGAAAACTGACAGAACTGTTACATAGAAAGTGCGAGAAGTATGGAGAAACGTACAGCTATGTATCCTGTCCTTTTGGAAAACCAATAGATGACCAATATAGTCAAAACAGGGCAGAAACTGTTGTGGAAGAAAGAATGAGCTGTTTGAACGGCAGGCAGCGGGAATATTTACAGGGCATCCGCTGGGAGCAGCCCGTATTGTATCACAGACTCAACCGGCGGATGCTTGAAATAATCAGTAAACTATATGAGGCAGGAGCTTATGAAGGCGTCTGCTTCTTTGTCACCGGACAGGAGAAAATAACGATATTGCCATAGCCCTTTTCTTTGCGGGGGCGGATTCCTTTCCGGTCAGGGTGCGGAACAATCAGGTCGTTCAGGACAACGCCTGCACAATCATAACTGTCAGCATGGCGAGACAGAACAGGGACATTCCCACATTCAGAATCATGGTTTTGAAACGCTGTCCTTTTTCGATGACAATTTCCCCAGGCTGACACGTCAACGAGCGGCGTTTCCTGATCAGTAGTACAATGCCCGTGATGGCCATGCCGTAGACACAGAGCGAGTAGACCACGGTGATAATGAGGGCGTATGGTTTTGTCTGGTCTAAAGACAGGATGATGCTGCCCAAAACAGTGCCCCAAAAGTTGATTGCCATATGCAGCAGAATCGTATATTTGAGACAGCCGGTCTTTACATAGAGAAAGGCGAAAAAGCAGCCAAGGAAGAAGGCGTAAAAGAACTGGTTAAAGTTCATGTGAAAAAGGCCGAAGATCAGGCCGGAAAGCATGACCGTGATGCCTTCCCCGTACTTGACCACCTTATCGCAGATCAGCTTGCGAAACAGCAGTTCCTCAAAAACCGGAGCGCACAGCACCGTGAAGATGGCGGTGACCCAGAGTGAACCGCCGGTGATTACATTTAAGAGTGCGTTTTGCACAGGGGAGCCTTTGAGCAGACCGATGCCCGCGGTGAGGCCAAGCCCGATCAGGTTTCCGACGATCATTATACCGTAGCAGATCAGAAAAGAAACCACAAGCTGTCCGGCTGTCATGGGATGTTTTTCGACAGAGGGCACATCCTTATTCCGCATCAGTACAAAGGAAAACGGGAAGCCAATCAGATAGAGCGGCACCATTGATACCACCAGAAGGAGTGTAACATCATCCTGCCATTGCGGAAAGAGCGTGAGCGCAAATTTCTGGACATAAGTCTGGATCAGGAATATGACGGCTGTGCTGATGAGCATTCGGATGCCGATGTTCGAGAAGTCTTTTTTGTAAGTGTTTGTATGCATTTGTTTTTCTCCTGTTATATTATATTTTTTTAATGAGTTGATCCGGCTGCTGGCAAAGGAGCGCCTTTTGCCCGGTCATAAGAGTACCATAAGAGTACGCAAGTCTACTTAAGGATGTCGCTGTCATCGCTTTCTTCTTCCAGCCGGTTTCTTCTCCGGCGGTAAAGAGCGGAACAGACGCAGAGCGTGACGGAAAGTCCTGCGCTGAATATGAGGAAACAAACCGCAAAGACGGAAAGCGCGGCGAATACATCCTGATAATTGCGGTATGATATCAGCGCGTTAAACAGAGCTGTCACCGCTGCGGCAAACACACTTATGCCTATGTTAACTTTTGGGGTCGCCGACAGGTGTCTGTCCCAGATGCCGTTGCGGAGGCAGCCGGCGATCAGATAGATACCCATACATAAGAAGACGATAAATTCACCGGCGAGCGTACGATCCATGTTTTCCCGGCCGCAAAAAAGAACCTGTGCGGCAATAACCAGAAAGAGGCCGATAAAGCCGATCCAGAAGCCCCGGCTTTCCAGTTTTAAAAGTTTCAATTCCTGCATTTCATCTAAAGTACTTTTTTTACTAAACCATTTCATTGTCATTGTCCTCCCAGAATAAATCGTTTAATGTTTTGCCGAGTTCCTTACAGATCTGAATACACAGATTTAAGGTCGGGTTATAATCTCCCGATTCTACCATGCCGATGGTCTGTCTGGTGACGCCGACCCGTCTGGCCAGTTCGGTCTGGGACATATCTTTTTCCATGCGGGCCAGTTTCAGCTTTAGATTTTTCACAAGCAGATACACGTCTCCTTTCCGGTATTTTAACAGGCAATGTTCACGATCAGTTTCCAGCAGGATAGCACACCCGGAAATGTATGTCAAGTATATATGACATATAAATGTTATAATTAACATTTGTATAATAAAAATTACTTGCGGAGTAGGGAACCCCGGATTACAATTCAGGCTGCAAGGCGAAAATTGCTTACGGGGGAAGATTCAGGGGGGACATTGCGGGGAATAACAGGATAAATAGCAGGAGGGGATTTTGTCTGTTTGGATCAGGTATAGAAAAAAGGGAATAGAAAAACAGCCGGCGAAGTAAGCAAAGCCGACTGTTTGAACGTCAACAGGCAGGTGCGGAAAGCATCTACAGGAAGGAGGAAAGCGTACCCTGCTCAGGCTCCTGATGAAGCACTTTGTGCGTCCGATAGTATGTGGGCGTGCAGCCGAGAAATTTCTTAAAGAGTTTATTGTAATAACTGGTACTGTTGAAGCCGACAGAGAGAGCAAGATCTGCAATGGAATTGAAGTTCTGCCCGGGATCCATCAGCTTTTTTGTGGATTCATAGATCCGGTATTTCATCAGATATTCAAAGGGACTCATCTGCAGGGTGCGCGAAAAACAGCGGCAGCACTCGCTCTTACTGACGTGGATGCTGTCGGCGATTTCCTGTAAGGTCAAGGGCTTCGCGTGATGGGTTCTGATAAAGAGCATGGCTTCCTTGACACGCTGCTCATCCTGCGGTATGCGCGGAGGAGGGGGCGTTTGCGTCTGGGGAAGCTGACGCAGCAGCTCGGCCCAGAAATGGCACAGATAGCCCTTGGTGACGATTTCATAGCCGAAATGTTTTGCCGTGTTTACCTCGATCACTTCGGTCAGTGTTTGCAGAATCCGTTCATGCCATGGCGCGCTCTCATCCAGAAAAAAGACTTTAAAAAGCTGATAGTTCTGCATCGGCAGCAGATACTGCGTTTGCAGATAGTTGCTTTTATGTCCGAAGATATAATCCGGATGAAAGACAAGGGAATGAAAGGTGCACTGTTTCTTGTCCTGTGCGTGGATACAGTGCATGACATTCTGGTTTATGATAAGTCCCTGTCCCGGCCGGATCAGGTAAGTGTCATCGTCAGTGGAAACTTCCGCAACGCCCTGATCGACAATCAGAATTTCCATTTCTTCATGCCAGTGCCAGCGAATCCAGTTCAGGTAGGATTTATGCAGATCCAGATAACGGGCGTTGACGGGATAGTCCAGCGTTCCGTAGTCCTTTTTGGAATAGAAATTTTCGTAGATTTCAAGCGTATCTGAATCCCTTGCTTCTGTGTTTGCGGCAGAGTCAGATGTATTGACCGGTATGGTATTCATGGATTCTCCTCATTTGCATGGCGGGCAGACGTCGGTGAACCTGATTGTAAGGATCTGTAAAGGAAGGTTCCGCCTGTCGGTGAATGATACAAGTAATAAAAATATATTAGCATGTACAGGATCGTAAGTCAAATATGCACAAGTATAATACTATAATAGTAAAATTATTTTAGCGGAGCAAAGATGGATTCGCAAAAAAATGAAAATCTTCTGAATCTGGCATTGGACACGGCGCCGGGAGAACGGGAGCGGTCGCTGGAACTGAATGTGGGCTATAATAAACAGGAAAAGACGTGGGAGGTTATCGTAAAGTACCATGGCTCTTTGCAGGCGCTTTCGGGACGCGGCATACTGGTGGAGGAGCTGATTGCGGGGTATGCCATTCTCACGGTGCCGGAGTCGGAGATGGAGCGGCTTTCGGAGGTGGAACAGATCGAGTATGTGGAGAAACCGAAGCGTCTCTTTTTTTCTGATCTGGCAGGAAACACGGCGTCCTGCTTTGCGCCAGGCAGCCGGTTGTCCGAAAGACTTACGGGAAAAGGCGTTCTTGTGGCGGTTATAGACTCCGGGATCAGCTACTATAACAGGGACTTTCGAAATGCGGATGGCACCACCCGGATCCGTTATCTCTGGGATCAGGTGCTGGGCAGGGAATTTGACGCGGCGCAGATCAACGAGGCGCTGATGGCAGGCAGCAGGCAGGCGGCGGAACAGATTGTGCCGAGCATAGATACCAGCGGGCACGGAACGGCAGTGGCCGGAATCGCCGCGGGGAATGGCGGGGAGGGCGGAGCTGCCTATGCGGGTGTCGCCAGAGAGAGCGAACTGATCGTAGTGCGGCTCGGGTCTCCAAGGGCAGATTCGTTCCCCAGAACGACAGAGCTGATGCGGGCATTGACTTATGTGGTTAACAAGGCGGTAGAGCTGGCCATGCCTGTGGCTGTCAATTTGAGCTTCGGGAATACCTACGGCGCCCATAACGGAACATCGCTGCTGGAGCGGTTTATAGATAATGCATCGGAGATCGGGCGAAGCGTGATCTGTGTGGGAAGCGGAAACGAGGGAGCGTCTGGCGGACATGTGGGAGGGAGCCTGCGGCGGCAGGAAAGCGGGAATACGGTATTGACCAATATGATTAATCAAACAGACACAGATGTCATTAATCAGGGCAGAAGTGTGGAAATGACGGTGGGAGCCTATGAAAGAGGGGTGAATGTGCAACTGTGGAAGGAGTATGCCGACCGCTATCTGGTGACAGTTATGTCGCCGTCAGGAGAGACTTTTCAGGTGGATACTGACCGTCCCGGTAAACAGACATACCGGCTGCAGCAGACGCAGATCCTGTTTTATAACGGGGAACCGGCGCCTTATATGACTGCGCAGGAGCTGTATTTCGATTTTCTTCCGGCGGAAGGAAATCTGTATCTGGACCGGGGCGTATGGACATTTACACTTCGACCGCTGCGGATTATTACCGGCAACTACACTTTTTATCTTCCATCCGAAGCTGTCCGCAGCGCGGACACCCGTTTTGTCAGAACCACGCCGGATGTGACGCTCACGATTCCCTCCACGGCGGTCAAAGTGGTCACGGTGGGAGCCTATGATCCGGTATATGAATCCTATGCCGATTTTTCGGGCAGGGGATATCTCTATCAGGATCAGGTGAACAGCCGTACTTCGGACACATTTGTGAAGCCGGATCTGGTGGCGCCCGGGGTGGGCGTTCTGGCGCCTGACAGGAACGGCGGTCATTCGCCAGTCACGGGCACTTCCTTTGCGGCGCCCTTTGTGACCGGCGCCGCCGCCGTGCTGATGCAGTGGGGGATTGTGATGGGAAATGACCCGTATCTGTACGGGGAGAAGGTAAAGGCGTATTTGAGGAAAGGAGCGAAGCCGATTCGGGGAGTGGCGGAGTATCCGGATTCGAGGGTGGGGTATGGGGCGGTGTGTGTGGAGGGGAGTATTCCGACTAGAGCGTGAGATAGTTTGCCGGGGTAAAAATGTGGGGGATTTTGGGATAAAGTGTATGTTATTTTATGGTATATAGAGTCGAATATAGTGTTTATTGTGCGTTGTATGAAATAGGTTAGCATGTTATACTGATTTTAATAGTTTGACGATATTTAGGAAATTGTTGGTGTAGGCAAATTGGGTTATAGGCTAGAATATCAATTGAAATAGAATTATTGGAATACGAAATTTTACAATACATTGTTGGCGGATTATGATGGTTTACTAATTTGGAAAAGATAGATGAAATTCTGCCACCGGTGGTGGCAGAATTGGAGAGGATGTATATGAAAAATATTGTTACAACACAAGAATTTAGGAAGTTTGTTTCAGATATAATTCAAAAAATTAAAGATGCCCAGTATGAATCTTTGAAATTTGTTAATTATAAATTGATTTGTTTATATTGGGACATAGGCAGAGAAATTTGTGTGAGGCAAAATGAATACGGTTGGGGTAAAGCTATTGTTGAAGAACTGTCAGCAGAATTACAGGAAGAATTTTTTGGGAAATCCGGTTTTTCTGCAAGGAATTTATGGAGAATGAGAAATTTTTATATTACATTTCAGGATAACAAAGAAGTGCCACCCTTAGTGGCAGAAATAAGTTGGACAAAAATATATCTGGTTTTAGAAAAATGCAAAAATAGCCAGGAAAGAGAATTTTATTTTAAGATGACACGAAAGTATGGTTGGACAAAAGAAATGCTGATACATAATATATCAATAAAATCTTACGAGAAATTTCTTTTAAATCAAACTAATTTTGAAGAACAGTTGCCGGAAGAATATAGAAAGCAAGCAAAATTAGCAGTCAAAGATGAATATACATTTGACTTTATGGAATTGTCGGTGAAACATAGTGAACGTGAATTAGAACAAGAATTAATACAACATATTCAAAAATTTTTATCAGAAATGGGAGGTATGTTTGCATTTATTGGAAACCAATATAAAATAGTAGTTGGTGGCGATGAATTTTTTATAGATTTATTGTTATATCATCGTAAATTAAGATGCTTAGTGGCAATAGAATTGAAAATAGGTAAATTCGAACCATCTGATATGGGGCAATTACAGTTTTATTTGACAGCGTTAAATGAACAGGAAAAACTCCCTGAGGAGAATGAATCTATTGGAATTATTATATGCCGAAGTAAGAATAGGACTGTAGTTGAATATGCATTAAAAAGTGCAACGGTGCCAATGGGAGTGGCAACTTATAAAATTAGCAATGAATTACCAATAAATATGCGTGAATTATTGCCTGAGCCAGAAGAGATAGCAAGGCGGTTAGATGAAATTGAAGGATAATAAGTAAAAACTAACGAAAAATTGGGAAGAAAAAATACTATGAAATATGAGATTGCAGTATGTACTAAAGAAGGAGATTCGACAACTTTTAAGGGCAATTTACTGGAAAAGCTTGCCAGAGAAATTCTTGAAGTGCAACAATATAAAGTAACAGAGAATGTCCGGATTACCGGAATGGAAATAGATTTGCTTGCCAGACATAAAATTAGCAATTCTACAATTTTTGTTGAATGCAAAGCATGGGATGGTACTTTGCCAGCAGATGTAATTACAAAATTATTAGGGAATGTAGTTATGAAAAATGCTGATGGAGGATGGCTTATTACAACAGGAGCATTATCAAAAGATGCAAAGGGGGCACAAGAAGAATGGGAAAGACAGGATAATGCAAGAAGGCAGATGCTTTCGTTTTATACTGCAGAAAGAATAATTGAGCTATTATTGGATACTAAATTGGTCAGAAAATGTATTCTTTCAAATATAGATTTGCAGGGTGAATATGAACAGGGTGAAACAGAATTATTATTTATAACAGATATTGGGAGGTATTGGATTATCCCAGTAGCAATTAAAAATTCGGGATTGACTACATCTGTGATGGTATTTGATGCTAATACAGGGGAACGCATTGTAGATACAAAAGTTATAGAAGAACTTAAGAGTAGAAAAAATAAGTATAGTGAATATGAATGGATTTTAGATAAGCAAAAAGATGATAAGGTAGCTAAAGAACTGCTAAATGAGTATAAGAGTGTTGTACCTGTCATTACAGGAGACGCATGGAATGATTATAGACCGGCAAGACCAGAAGACTTTGTGGGTAGAAAGCAAAGTATTAAAGAAATATTTAGCTTTTTTGAAGCTGTTATAGGTGGGAAAACGGATACTCGACTATTTGCAATTAAAGCACCATCTGGAATGGGGAAGAGTTCTCTGATTTCTAAAGTATCAGCAATGGCCAATAGAGCAAAAAAGAATAGAAAATATTTTATATATTCTGTTGATGTAAGAACTGCAATGTCACAGCGATATGCGGAATTTGCTTTACGAGCATGCCTTAATAGTGCGCAAAAAGAGAATTTTATAAAATTAGATAATGATAGAAAAGATATAGAATTGAGTTCTATTGAGCAGATTTTTGAAGAGGGTTATATTTCGAAAATGTTGGATGATTTGAAAATAGAAGAAAAATGTATTGTTCTGATATTTGATCAATTTGAAGAGTTATTTTCGAAAAAAGAGTTGTGGGGACTTTTTGATTCTATTCGAAATTTGAGCAATATGATTGATGCAGAGAAGGAGAATATTATTTTAGGGTTTGCGTGGAAGACTGATTCATTTGTTCCGCTGGATCACCCTGCATACGCAATGTGGTCTGATTTGAGGGACAGAAGAAGGGAATTTGGTATTTTACCATTTAGTGTAAGTGAAATTAGAAGCGCTATTAATGTTTTCGGTAATCAGTTAGGGAATCCAATTAATCCCGTTTTGAGAAATTACTTGGTAAATCAATGTCAAGGATATCCATGGCTTTTGAAGAAATTGTGTATTCATGTATTTGAATTAATTAAAGAGGGAAGTTCACAAGAAAATGTAATAGGAAGAAAATTAGAAATAACAGAATTATTTGATAAAGATATATCCGAATTAACAGGTGAGGAACATGCATGTTTGAAAGATATTGCAAAAGATACTCCGGCGGACTACAATCGTATACTTGATTTATATGGAAATAATGTCTTACAATTATTAATTAATAAGAGAATTGTGATACACCGTGGATCTAAACTTACACTTTATTGGGATATATTTAGAGATTATATTGTAAATGGAACGACACCAACTATTACGTTAGATTATATTCCACAATATATGTTTTCGACTATATGTAAAGTTATCATAGTGTTATTAGAAAAAGAAAATGTTTTGTCTTATAATGAGTTATGCAATAGAGTTGGACTTACAAGTTCCACTATTGATAATGTTATGATTGATATGGTTATGTTTGGGCTGGCAAAACGGGAAAGCGAGAAAATATATCTGATGGTTGATAGCTTAGATAGAAGCATAGAATTATTATGGGATTTTTTTAAACGCCATATTTTATATATCGAAAGCCAAAAAGAACTCAAAAATGGTTTCACATATTCAGATTTTAGAGTGTTGTTTGATAAAACATATAATGAAAAATTATTAAACGATAAAACAAGAAATATATACTCTAGTAAAATATTTGATTGGTTTATAAAATTAAATTTTTTTGTGGAGAAGGTCGGAGGTTATTTTATAAAAGCGCCAGAATTATCGAATATTAAATTTGATAGTGAAAGACGAAGAAGTAGAAGCAGGTATAGTGTATCAGCAACAGGATTATTTTGGGGACAGACTTCACCAGAAAAAGTAGTTGAAGTTTGGGAGATGATTGAAAGTGGAAAAAATAATTATGTAGAATTAAAAGATAAAGGTTATAGAAATGCATTAGAAATATTAACAACCACTGTTAGTGTGCAACGGAACGGTGATGAATTAGCCATTTTGAAGAGTTTAAATGAGGTTTTTAAGACTATAAATGAGAGTGATACAATTTGTTATGTTAAGGAACTATTGGGCGAAAAATTGAATGATAAATTCCATAGGAATTGGTTGGAATCTTCTAAGTTGAGGTATGGAAATGCATTATTAAAATGGAGTAAATTTCTTAATAAAAAATTTGAGGAGTGAATATATAAAAGTAGGAAATAATACATTGGGCGTTTTATAAGTGGTTATGAGAAGTAGAAAGATATTTGTATGTTTTTTGGTAATAAAGGTATTGGGAAAAGGAGTAAATTCTAAAAGAACGAAAGATTTATAAAGTACAGAGAATTTGAAGATATAATAACTTGACAATAATTTACCATCAATTTTGCCCCGACTTAGCAATAATTTACCATACGCCCCACGAAGTTATGCGCCTTTCAGCGATTTCCACTCAAAAAAGGTAAAAAAATTTGTGGCAATAACTTGCCGTTAGCGGGGTATGGGGCGGTGTGCGTGGAGGGGAGTATTCCGACTAGAGCGTGAGATAGTTTGCCGGGGTAGAAAATTCATGGGAAAGAGGAAGGCAGATAAACTCTATTATCCAATTCTGGATGGTATTGATGAATCATTGCACGAAGAATACATAGAAGGGTTGTTATATTTTAACTTTGATAAGCCCGATGCCGAGAAAAGAAAGAGTGTATTTGAGACTTACAGCCTGTCATCAGGGGAACGGCAGGATTTGGAGGTTACCGGGAAGGTGAACGATGGCGTTGGACGTAGGAGCAGGGAAAAAGGTATGCTCCATCTGGTATTCAATATCGTAAAGCTATAGTATTAGGAAAAGGGAATAAAAAAGGTATTTCACCCCGGCATAGGGCATCTTGCCTGCCGGGGTATTGTTTTGCCCACGCCTGAATGATACGATAGTTTTGCCGAGGCGGGGAGGAGGAGAAAAATGAAGTTGACTATCCATCAGGATCTTGCGGTTTCCGAAACAGAAATTATTATCAATTGTGCCCATGTGGATGGAAGGCTCCGTCATTTGATTGAGCTGATCCGGCAGCATGGCTTTTCCTTAACGGGGTATCAGGAAGAGAAGGAGTACCAAATTCCGCTGGAACAAATTTATTTTATGGATTCTGCGGACGGGAAAACCTTTCTTTATCTGGAAAAGGAGGTTTACTTCTGCCGGGATACGCTGGCTGCGCTGGAAGAAAAAGTGCTTCATACTTCTTTTATAAGGATCAGCAAAAATTGTATCATCAACACCGATTATTTGAAAAGCGTGCGCCCGCTTTATAATCATCGGCTGGAAGCCTTTCTGGTGAATGGGGAAACCCAGATCGTTACCCGTAATTACATCGAAGTATTGAAAAATAAGCTGAAAGGAGAAAATTTATGAAAAATCTATTATGGAACCGAATTCCATCTACCTGCATCTGCTTTACCCTGATCGTGCTTGCAAACTGGGGGCTTGATCTGCTGTGGGGGAATGAAGTTTCCCCATTCCTGCCGGTCTTGTTTGTGTGGCTTGTTGCATGCCAGTTTATAGATACGCTGATTAGCAGAATAAAATTCCGCAAATGGAGTCATAACTGTATAGCAGAATCGGTGGTGTTGTATCTGCTGTCATTGCTTATTTCCAGGATATTCTTCTGGAAGGGCATGGATGTTTCCGTCTTTGCCTCTTTTACGGTAATCTTTTTATTCACTGATGGGTTTATCTTCTGGTATTTTCGCAAGCGACAGGAAATGCAGGCAGAGGAGATCAATGAGCTGATCCGGGTAAGAGAAGAAAATGGTACTGATTGTGCCCGGAATTCTTAAAGCAGTCTCATTGCGCAGGCAGTTAAAATAAGATATGCCCAGAGCAGGAGTCGGTAGATGCGTATTATGTAAACCAACCACGCAAAGCATACCCTCAAACCCGCAATCTATACCATTCCCCTTCCGCCAACCCCCTCTTTTCTGTATAATAACACCGACACTTTTGCGGCTAGTTCCACAAAGGAGGGGGCGGAAGAGATGAAGACTAAAAAACTCAGTATTGCGGCGCAGCTTTTCCTTTTTATTTTAGGATCAGCTCTTGTTGTGGCATTGATTGTGGGGAGTGTTGCCTATACAGATATGGGTAATTTTCTGCAAAAGAAATGCAAGGATGATGTGATGGAAATTGCGGTGATAGCCGCGGAAAATGTGGATGGAGAAGTTTTCGCGAAGGCTGTAGAGGGAGACGGGGCGGCGTGTCTGGTGGTGAAGGATAGTCTGCGTTTCTTTCTGGCCGGCGAATCGGTCACCTACGTTTACACGCTGATGCCTAAAGATGCGGACTGGTTTCAGTTCGTGGTGGATACGGATCCGGATGATCCGGGAGAATACGCGGAGGACTATGAGGCGCAGGAAGCCATGTTTGAGGCGATGCAGGGACATCCGTCCGTGACGAAGGATCCGTTTACCGACGAGTGGGGCACCTTTTACAGCGGGTATGCGCCGATTTTGTATGACGGTAAGGCGCTTGGTATTGTGGCGGTGGATTATGAGGCGTCCTCCATACAGACCTCCTTAAACAGTCTGATACGCAATATTTTATTGGCAGTGGCCGCGGCTCTGCTCTTCGCAATTGTGGCGGCGTTGTTGGTTGCAGTCAGAATGCGGCGTAATTTTATTAAGGTAAACGATAAGATTCTGGAGGTTGCGTCCGACGACGGGGATCTGACGAAGGTGTTAAACATCACCTCGGGGGATGAGCTTGAAGTGATTGGAAACAGCTTAAACCGTCTTCTGGAGAAAACGGCCAATACGGTCAGGGAAATCAAAGGCGGAACCGACAGTATTGAGGAGAAAATGGGTAATATCAACACCCATGTGTCCGGTTCGGCAGCGCAGGTGGCAGGTATCAACGACACCATACATTCCATGGTGGCGGCTTCCGAGGAGATTGCGGCATCTGTCGGGACGGTGGGCGAACAGGTAGACTTTGTATATAAAGACATACAGAACATCGTTGAGGTGATTGCGGGAAATACGATCGGTCTGCAGGAGATCAACGTCTCGTCGAGCGAGCTGAATGAAACGGCGCAGACTTCCTTTGCGGGGATCGGGAAAACCGTCGGGATGATGTCAGGGATGCTTCAGGAGGAAAAGAAAAGAGCGGAGGCGGTGCTTCGGATCAAAGAACTCTCCGAGACGATTCTGGGGATTTCGGGGCAGACGAATCTGCTGGCGCTGAATGCGTCTATCGAGGCGGCGAGGGCCGGGGAAGCGGGAAAAGGCTTTGCCGTCGTGGCAGGAGAGATTGGCGTGCTGGCGGGCAACACCAATGAGGCCGCCAATGAAATTCAGAAGATGAGCAAAGACGTGGTGGAAGCCATACAGGGTCTTGGAATGCTGGCGGATAAAATGCTTCACTTTTTGGAGAACGAAATTTCAGGAGATTATCAGAAATTTGGTGGGCTGTCCCACAGCTTCGCGGAAAAATCGGATGAAATCAGAAAATCCATGGAGCGTCTTTTAAAAAATATGGAAGAGTATACGGGGGTGCTGCAAAAGATCGGGATGGCAATGGAATCCGTCGGTGGGGCTTCTGAGGAAAACAACGCGGAGATTATCCAGCTTTCGGAGCTTATCGCGGCCATAGACGAGGAGATGAAGAATATAGAGACGACGACGGCGGATACGTTTTCTGCCATCTCGGTTATGAACCGGGAGTTGAGCGGCTACCGGGTATAGGATAGCGTCATACATAAAAAGGAAAAAGCTCTGCAAACATGCCGGATGGGAGTTTGCAGAGCTTTTTGCGGCAAAAGAAGGAAACCTCTATGCCGGATTTTTGTGTCGTGAACCGCTCAGGGATTACATCTTTTACACGGCACATACCCTTGCGTGACAATGCTGTCCCGGCTCTCGGAGCTGTCCTGCCTGTTGGTGGTGGGCAGGGAATTACAGGTGGGATAGTGGAATTTCTTTGTCTTGACATTCAGTACATAGGTCAGCCCGTTGGTGACAGGCGGCGCGCTGTCCTGTGGTTTTTCCTCCACGGCGGGCGCGGTTTCATTCTGAGGCGGCGCTGCTGGTGCCGGATCCGGTTCAGAGGCAGCGGGTGCAGCAGTCTGTCCGGTACCGGCAGGCGCTTTCGGCTGTGATGTTTCCGCCGGTTTCTGTGTCTGGGCGGCGGAGGCTTTAGCGGGCGTCGTCGATTTTGTGGAGGAGCCGGAGCTGCCGCCGGTCGGTTCTCCTGCCTTCCAGCTTTCGGAGGCGGGTACGTTGAAGGAGATCGACTTGCCGTCCGTGGACGCGATGATCGTACCGGCTTCATCCGTCCGGTAAACCATAACGCCGTTTGTGCGGAGGGTGTTCAGCGTTTCCGCGTGGGGATGGCCGTAAGAATTGCCTTCTCCGCAGCTGATCACCGCATAAAAGGGATCGACCGCTTCAAAAAATTCTTTGGAGGTCGAATATTTGCTGCCGTGATGGCCGACCTTATATACATCCGCGGAGATATCAATGTCTGTCTCTAAAATATCGTTCTCGGCATCCTCGCCTGCATCTCCCGTAAACAGGAAGGAACGGGTTCCGTTTTTGAGAAGCAGCCCGATGGAGGCATCGTTGGGATTATCGTATGAATCGTTGGGAGCAAGTATGGTAATCCCGGCAGTACCAAGCGAATACTTAGCGTTGATCTTTGGAGTCAACGCTTTGATTCGTTTATCGTCCAGCGACTGTATCAGTTTTTGATAGGTCTTGTTATCCTTCTCAAAGTTCGAGACAAACACTTTTCCGATATCAAACTTTGTGATAATCACGGGCGCGCCGCCGATGTGGTCGGCGTCCGGGTGAGTCAATATCAGATAATCCAGTTTGGTTATCTTCTGCTTCTTTAGATAGTTCTGGATTGCGGTGCCTTTGGAATCATCGCCTGCGTCGATCAGCATGGCGTGGCCGCCGCAGGTGACCAGTGTGGCGTCGCCCTGTCCCACATCTATAAAATGCACTTCCATGGGATCAGGGCCAGCGGCCCTGACCGGAACCGGAGCAGAGAGAACGCACCCTAAAAGAACGGATACGGCCAGCGCCAGATATAAGGCTTTGCGGGTTAGCTTTTTCATCACAAAGAATCCTCCTTTTGATTTCCTGTGTAATTAGGCATTAGCGAAACTCTTTTAAGGTTGTTGAATGAGAACAAATAGCATAATCAACGCAGACTCGCTTTCGCTCCGTTCCAAACGCAACGGTGCCAGGCTCGAAAAAACCTCGCCAAGTACCGGCGTTTTCCAAGGGTCTGCTTATAATTATGCAATTTGCACAATGCAGTCGCGATTTGAAGAGTTTCGCAATTGCCTATCCTGTGTAATTGTAAAATTGGGGATGGGTTAAGTATACCACACTCTCCGGAGACGTGACAGTGGAATATGTACGGAAGAGTTACGGGAAAAGGGCTGAATTTATCGAAGCGGGGAATTTTGAATCCGGTTGCGCAATTGGGTGGAATCTGGTAATCTGATATCGGGCAACCGCTTGCGCAGCCAGATGTGCGCCGGTAAGGAGCATGTTGGGAGTGACCATAACGGTCAACCTCCCTGCGGCTTGCGTAAAAACCAATAGTAATATGATTTGCGGGGAAGGGACGAAATGCCATGGAAGACAGAAATCTCACAATCGCGGATATCGCGCAGGAGCTTGGCGTGTCTAAAACCACTGTGTCCAGAGCCATGTCCGGCAAGGGCAGGATCGGGGAGGAGACGCGAAGAAGAGTGCAGGAATATATAGAAGCGCATCATTACAGTCCGAATGTGGTAGCCAAGGGACTTGCACAGAATAAGACGTTTAATCTGGGGCTGGTGCTGCCGGGAGACTATCAGATTATGGAGCTTCCCTTTTTCCAGAAATGTATGCTGGGAATCAGCAGGACGGCCTCTGAGGCGGGGTATGATGTGCTGCTTTCCATGGTGACTGCCGACAAAATCACGCAGCTTGAGAGGGCGGTGACGAATCGCAAAATCGACGGGGCGATTCTCACAAGGACGCTGACGGACGATGCGCCCATGCGCTATTTGCGGGAGAACGGCGTACCATTTGTGGCGATTGGCAGCACCGATGAAGCGGATGTGGTACAGATTGACAATGACCACAGGGGAGCCTGCCGGGAGCTGACGGGGAGACTGCTTGACGGGGGTGTCCGCAGTCTCGCACTGATCGGCGGCAGGGAGGAATATATGGTTACGAAAAACCGTCTGTCGGGCTTTGAGGACGCCTTTGCCAGTCGGCCGCAGTGGGATGGCAGCAGGCATGTTTTTCTCAACGTGGATGAGGAACGGGAAGTGGAAAAACTTGTGGAAAGGCTTTTGGCGGAGCAGGTCGAGGGGATCGTATGCATGGATGATTTCCTGTGCGGCTGTGTGCTGAATGTCATGCAGACGAGACAGGTGGCTGTGCCGGAGCAGGTGCAGATTGCTTCTTTCTATGACAGTTCCATGCTGGCAAACAGGATCCCTGCTGTCACGTCCATCCGGTTCGATGTGGAGGAACTGGGGAAAAAGGCGTGCGATCTGCTGCTGCGTATGCTGGATGGGGAGTCGGCGGAGGGACGCACACTTCTGGGGTACGAGATCCGGATGCGGGAAACCACGTAACCGTTCAGCCTTCGGCTTCACTGTTATGAAACCACGAAAAGATTCCGGCAGTCCTATTGACAATGCATATGTTAGCTTATATGATGGGAATAAGGATCTAAGGAGGTGAGCATCTGTGTGGATGAAGAAATTGTTTGCATACGGAGCGGCGGGTTTGCTGATGGCCGGAATGGTGGTCATGCCTGTGTCCGCTCACGGACATCATGGTCAGGCAGGTGCCGCGGTGAACGCGGTTTGTTCGTTGTGTACGGTAGATGGCTGTACGAGAACCGGGTTACACACGCATGATAATACAACTTATTGTGGATATGCCCATGCGGGAGGTTACTGCGACGGCTCCTGTGGCGCTGTCAGCGTATGTGCGGTAGCGGGTTGTACGGAGACAGGGTATCACCTGCACGACAGTCAGGCTTACTGCGGTTACAATCATGCGTGTGGCTACTGTGACGGTTCCTGTGGTGTGGTCGGGGTCTGCACGGTGGATGGCTGTACGGAGACGGGGTATCATGTCCATAACAGCCAGACTTATTGCGGTTACGGTCATGAGCACGGTTATTGCGACGGTACCTGCGGCGTGGTCGGGGTCTGCCATGTGGAGGGATGTACGGTGGCAGGACAGCACACCCACGGCAGCCAGAATTATTGTGGTTACAACCACGCGAACGGTTATTGTGATAATTCCTGTGTGAGACAGAGCACGAACCAGAACGCAGGGCAGGGAAGCGGTTACCGCGGCGGTGGACACCACGGCGGCCATCACGGAGGAAGACATCATTAAGTGATCAGGCAGAATATGGTATGATTTACGGGCAGCATTATGGCAATCCATACTGCTGTCCGTTTTGCGCGCATAAGCAGAGTCAGAAGGCTTCCGAAGGCAGCGCCATGCTCGCATGAGCGCAGACGGCGGAAGGCTTAAGACGAGCAACGCGAACCCGGAATGCGGAGCATTACGGGTCTGCTTATGCAAGGAGCCGGAAAGATACAGAGTCAGAAGGCTTCCGAAGGCAGCGCCATGCTCGCATGAGCGCAGACGGCGGAAGACTTATGACGAG